>AUXO012077948.1_pt1 | contig 16022 bp, 19 predicted proteins | sample 768731 | NCBI WGS metagenome assembly AUXO01 (sample SAMN02715735, study PRJNA202380) | gut metagenome | biome: sheep rumen | host: Ovis aries | place: New Zealand: Palmerston North
TTATATGTATATTTCTTTTACAAATACATTTTAACACGGATTAATCACTTTTTAAATGGTTTATAGTCTCACATCAATTGTAACACAACACTAAAGAATATGAGTTGGTTTAAAAACAATTGACAAGATAAGAACAATTGAATATAATAATAAGCAAATTGTTGAGGTGACTAATATGGAAAGATATGATAGATATTCTAATGAAATCAAACGTTGGACAAAAGAGCTTAGTTTAGGATTTACTAAGTCCATATCTATGAAAGAATATCGTGAAAATATAAATAATATAGATAATATTGATGTAAAAAATATGGAAGAAAGCATTAGCATTTATAATTTAATTAATTCTTTTAATAAATTATATATATTGTTTAAACATGATTTAGACAAATTAGAAAAAATGCCATTTGAAAAATCAATTAGAGATTTATCTTTTTTGGAAAGTAAAGATAAAAATAAATACTTAACTTTATTAATAGAAAACCCTGCATTTTATGATGGCGAAAAAATACTCTTAGAAATTAAAGAAGAAAATAATATAGTTAATACATACATAACTAATGGACTTTCTGCTGGTGAAGATTATTTTTTTGATGAAATAGACTTAGGTATAGATGAGAGCATATTTAAGTTATATTTAGATTTATTTCAAAAACATCAATTGTTTTTAGAACTATATAGATTTCTAAATAATAAATTTATTAGTAGTGGTATATCATGTTCAGGTATAAATACTAAAATTGATTGTATAGAAAAAAATCTATTTAGCGGATTAAGTAGTATGAATATATTCATTGGTAATGCTGCTATAAATAATGAAGAAAAATGTGAAGTAAGTGTTAATTTGGGTGAAGAACTAAAACTTGATTTAGATAAATGCCAATTACAATTATGGATTGGTCATCCAATTGATACAAAATTAGAAATTTATGAATATATTTTAAAAAATATTTTTATTCATGGAAGCAAATTAGAAGAATATGAAAGTAGAAAGACAACTGATAAAAATAAAGCAAAATTATTAAAAATGATTTAGAAATGTCTTGTACATTTATAAATCAATGTGCTATAATATAGTTGTCTTGAGAAAGAGTGGCATAAAAATCCACTCTTTTATATATATTAAAAGGAGAAAAAAATAATGGAATTTAATGAAAAACAGTCAAAAATAATTCAAGATTTTATAATGAAATATAATCTAGAAGAAGAATACAAAAATAGTGTTCAAAAATTATATGATGAGGAACCATATAAATTATCTATGCTAAATATATATGTACTAGAAGAAATTCTACGTTATGGGAATAAAAGCCTTTTCAATTCTTTTAAGAAAAGTAAAGGATCATATACAATAGAACAAGCAGTTATAGAATATGATGGCTTTATTGAATTATTAAATAATAATGAAAATTTTAAATCATATAAAAGAGAACAATTAATTTCATCACCTGAAACGTTATCTGAAATAGAAAAGTTTGCTTTAAGTTTAATGAACATCCAAAAGAATAATAAAGAAAATGTTCAAGAAAAAAAAGATGACGAATTGGAATATGATGAATTTAATCCAATAATATATTCTACTGATGCTCAAATACGAAAAACACTAGAAAATTTATTATTGGGTAAATTTATTCATGAAATGTTAGACTTGCCTGCAATGAAAGAAATAAAGAATCGACAAAAAGAAAAAGGAAGAATAGCTAATATTGATAAACCAATAGTAATAGAAAAAGTTCGCAGTATGTTTTCTTCAGAAAAGGAAATAGAAAAATTTGATGAAGCAGTTAATAATATGTATGTCAAAGTAAAAATGGGTATACTTTTTGATAATAAAGAAGCTTCCTTTGATGAATATTTAGAATATAATACCAATGTAAATGTCAGCGAGATTCTTGGTAAGAGAAAAGCAGATTATCAAGAAGAAATGCTTAAATATTTTAATGATTATATAAATAAATATAATAGAAAAAAATAATTACTTATACAATTTACCAGATTATGGAGAATTAACTTGTTAATTCGGGTAGCGATAGCGGTTAACTAAAAAAATAATAAAAATACTTGTACATTTACAAATAAATGTGCTATAATATAGTTGTCTTGAGAAAGAGTGGCACAAAAATCCACTCTTTTATATATATTAAAAGGAGGAGTTATGGAAGAAAAAATTAAAAAATTACTAGAAGAAGAAGTAGAAAAAGTGGGAGTAAGAATCGACTCAGTTAAATTAGAAAAAGAGGATAATAATTTATTCTTAAGAATAGTTATTGACAGAGATGAAATAATTGACTTAGACAAATGTGTAGAAGTAACAAATATTATTAATCCTCTACTAGATGAAGCAGATTTAATTGAAGAGTCATATACATTAGATGTATCAACTAAAGAGAAGGGAAGAATTGAAAATGAATAAGAAGCAAATGCAAGAATTCTTAAAAGCATTAAATTCAATAGCAGAAGAAAAGAAAGTAGATAAAAAGATTGTTATTGAAGCAATGGAGCAAGCAATGGCAGCAGCTTACAAGAAAAATGAAGGTGTAAGTAATGTTGAAGCTAGCGTTGATGCTGAAACAGGAGATATTAGATTATATTCCAATCGAACAGTCGTTGAAGAAGAAGTTACTAATCCAGAAACAGAAATATCACTAGAAGAAGCTAGAAAGTTAGTAGATGATATTGAAGTTGGAGAAACAATAAGAGGAAATGAACTAACTATCCCAAGTAACTTTGGTAGAGTAGCAGCGGGTACTGCTAAACAAATAGTTGTTCAAAGAATTAAAGAAGCTGAAAAAGAAAGTATTTCTGAAGAATTCAAAGATAAAGATGGAGAATTAATGGTAGGAGTTCTTCAAAGAGAAGACCAACATAATTACTTTGTTGATTTAGGACGTAGTAGCGGTATTCTACCTAAAGATCAAATAATACCTGGTGAAAAACTAGTAATGGGTTCATCAGTAAAGGTATACGTATCTAAATTAGAGATAGGACCTAAAGGACCATTTATCATGTTATCAAGAAGTCACTATGGCTTTGTCAAAAGACTATTAGAAATAGAAATACCAGAATTATCTGATGGTACTGTAATGTTATACTCTGTAGCAAGAGAAGCAGGTTCTAGAAGTAAAATAGCCGTATATACTGAATACACTAATGTTGATCCAATCGGAGCGGTAATCGGTGAAAAAGGAAGAAGAATAGCATCAGTATTAAAAGAATTAAATGGTGAAAAAATAGACGTAGTTCTATATGATAAAGATCCAGTTAAATTCATAGCAAATGCCCTAAGTCCTGCGAAGAATGTTAAAGTATCTATTAAAGATGAAAATAAAAAAGAAGCTTTAGCTTTAGTAGATGATGAAAACTTATCATTAGCAATAGGTAAAAAAGGACAAAATGTCAAATTAGCTTCAAGATTAACACATTATAAGATTGAAGTTAAACCAGAAAAAGACTATGCTGAGGAACCTGTAACTACTGAAGAAACTGTCGAAGAAGGTGAATAATATGAAGAAAATACCTTTAAGAAGGTGTGTTGTAACTAAAGAGCAATTACCTAAAAAAGAATTACTTCGTATTGTAAAAGACAAAGATGGTAATGTAAGTATAGATTTAGTTGGTAAAGCAAATGGTCGTGGTGCTTATATTAAGAAAGATCTTGAAGTATTAAAACTAGCTAAAGATAAAAAAATATTAGATAGAGCACTAGAAGTACATATAGAAGATACTCTATATAATGAAATAGAAGAAATAATCAAAAATAATCAATAGGAGGTGATACATATGATGAATGTATCTGAATATGCAAGTGATGTACAAAAGGAAGTAAAAGACATTTTAAATCTTTGTAAAAAACTTGATATTAATGTAACTAGTGAAGAAGACATACTATCTGATGATGATATTATTATGTTAGATAATGAGATAGCAAATATGGAAACTACTGAAGAAGAAATCGAAGAAGTAGAATCTGATGATGAAGAAGCTTTTGAAGAAGAATTAGAATTAGTTGCAGAAAATGAGAAAAAAGAAATAAAACCATCTAAGAAACCAAATAAAAAGATAGTTCAAAATAATGATAACTTCAAAGAAAAAAGAAAAGAAATGTACAAGCATAAAGAAAAACTTCAATCAAACGTTGCTGAAGACAGTGATAATATTATTCTTTATAAAGATGGTATGACGGTTGGAGAACTTGCTTCTAGTCTTGGTGAGCCCGTAGGCCAAATCATTAAGAAATTAATGGGATTAGGTATGATGGCTAATATCAATGCATCATTAGATTTTGATACAGCAGAAATAATTGTATCTGACTATAATAAAACACTAAAAAGTGAAACATCTCGTGATGAAGTAAACTTTGAAGAATTAGAAATAATAGATGATCCAAAAGATTTAGTTGAAAGACCACCAGTAATTACCATTATGGGGCATGTCGACCATGGTAAGACAACTCTACTTGATACTATTAGAAAGACTAATGTTGCATCAGGTGAAGCAGGAGGTATTACTCAGGCTATTGGAGCATATCAAATTGAATATAATGGAAAGAAATTAACATTTATCGATACACCTGGTCATGCAGCCTTTACTGAGATGAGAGCACGTGGCGCATCGATTACCGATATCGTAATCATTATTGTCGCAGCAGATGACGGAGTAATGCCTCAAACAAAAGAAGCAATAGATCATGCAAAAGCTGCCGGAGTACCAATCATCGTAGCAGTTAATAAAATAGATAAACCTACTGCTAATGTAGAAAAAGTACTAACAGAGATGTCTGCTAATGGATTGCAACCGGAAAGCTGGGGCGGAGACATTATGTTTGTCAATATCTCAGCAGTAACTGGTGAAGGTATTGATGACTTATTAGAAAGAATTCTATTACTTAGTGAATTAGGAGAATTAAAAGCTAATCCAAATAGATATGCATCTGGTACAGTAATAGAATCAAAAATAGATAAAAACTCTGGAGTAGTAACAAATATCTTAGTACAAAATGGAACTTTAAGACTAGGAGATCCAATTGTAGTAGGAAATATTTCTGGTAAAGTAAGAACCTTAAAAAATGATAAAGGTGAAAACCTAGTCGAGGCTCTACCATCAATGCCAGTATCTATAACTGGATTATCTGAAAGCCCATCAGCAGGTGATAAATTTATGGCCTTTGAAAGTGAAAAGAAAGCTAAAGCCATCGCTACTCAAAGACAAAAGAATGAGAAAGAAAGACAAAATAAACCAAAAACAGCAATTTCTTTAGATGATCTATTTAATAGAGTAGAAGCTGGTGAAAAAGAAATAAACGTTATCTTAAAAGCGGATGTTAAAGGTAGTGAAGAGGCTGTTAAAAACTCCCTATTAAAACTAGATGTTGATGGTATCAAAGTAAATGTCATAAGAAGTGGTATTGGTGGTATATCCGAAAGTGATGTAATCTTAGCAGATGCTTCTAAAGCAATCATAATAGGCTTTAATATAAGACCAGACCATAAAGTAGCAGAAACTGCTAAAGATAAAGGAATCGAAGTACGTTATTACGATATTATCTATAAAGTCGTAGAAGACATGGAAGATGCTTTAAAAGGAAAACTAGAACCTGAATTTGAAGAGAAAATACTAGGAACAGCCGAAGTAAGAAAACTATTTAAGTTCTCTAAAGTAGGAACAATCGCAGGATCTTATGTAACATCAGGAGTAATAAAAAGAAATGCAAACTCTCGAATAATAAGAGATGGAATAGTAATAAACGATAGTACTATTGCATCCATTGCAAGAGAAAAAGATCAAGTAAAAGAAGTAAAGCAAGGACTAGAATGTGGAATTACTATTGATAACTTTAATGATATCAAAGAAGGCGATGTCATTGAAGCATATGAGTTAGTAGAAATAAAAAAATAAATAAGAAAGAAGGAAAGTGATAAAGATGAGAGAAGAAAGTAAAAGAGTAGCAGCAGTAACTGCTGCCAATAGAGAAAAAGAGAAAATAGAAAGACTTTATAAAGTTACTGGACCAACCAGAGAAAAAAACGCAGCGGCTTTATTAATTGAAGCAGGAAAAATTGCTTATTTTGATGAATATTATTTTGGTATAAAATTAGAAAATCAAGAAATAGGTAAAATAGGACAATTTGATGACCCAAGAGTAACAGAAAACTTTAAAAGAGGTTATAAGAGAGGTCAAGAAATAGTATCTTCTGTAGAAAAAACAGGTCTAACAAAAGCACTACCTGAAAAATACCAAGAAATAGCATTACAAAACAATAAAACAAGAAGATAAGGTGAATATCTATGAGTATAAAACTAGAAAGATTAAATCACATCTTTACTGAAGCAATATCAAAAGTAGTTGCTGAAGAAGTAAAAGATGAAGATATAAAATTTGTTACCATAACAGCGGTAGATATCTCAAGTGATTTATCTTATGCTAAAGTATATTATACAAATCTAATTGATGAAGATAGAGAAAAAGTCCATACTGCTTTAAATAAAGCAAGTGGTTTTATCAGAGGTAAATTATTTGATATGGTCGAAATAAGAAAAATGCCAGAACTTACTTTTATCTATGATAAATCAATTGAATATGGTAATAAAATAGAAAAAATAATCGAAGATATTAACAAGGAGGAGTAAGCTAAAACAATATTATTTTAATTAATAATATTGTTTTGCTTTTATATAGATATGAATGGAGTTTTAGTAGTAGACAAACCTAAAGGTTTAACAAGTAGAGATGTTGTAAATATTATTTGTAAAAAGTTTAATACCAAAAAAGTAGGTCATACTGGTACTTTAGACCCAATCGCCGAAGGAGTACTCGTAGTACCAATAGGTAGGGCCTTAAAAATATCGGAATTATTAACTTCGGAAAGAAAAGAATATATAGCAAGAGTAATACTAGGTTATGAAACTGATATGTTAGATATTACTGGTACAGAAACAAAAAGGAATATGCCTACTTGTACTAAAGAAGAAATAATAAATGTATTAAATTCATTTATAGGTAAATATAATCAAAAAGTACCAATGTACTCCGCTGTTAAAGTAGGAGGAAGAAAACTCTATGAATATGCCCGTCAAGGAATAGAAGTAAATCCTCCATCTAAAGAAGTAGAAATATACTCTTTAGAGTTAATTAGTGATATAATATATATGGAAGATTGCATAGAGTTTTCTATTAAATGTGAAGTAAGTAAAGGAACCTATATCAGAAGTTTAATAAGAGATATTGCTTATAAGTTAAATACCTATGGTACTATGAAAGAACTAATTAGAACTAAACAAGGTAATTTTTCTATCGATAATTCTTATACATTAGAACAAATAGAAAACAATGAATATAAACTTCTAACGATTAAAGAAGCTCTTCCTAATATTAAGGTAACTAAAATAGATGACGAATTATTAAAAAAAGTAAAAAATGGTATGGTGTTAGATAGCTTCTTTAAAGAAGAATTATCCCTATTAATAGATAAAAATAATAATGAAATAGCTATCTATAAACGAGATGGTACAGGAAAAGTAAAACCATATAAGATGATTGAGGTATAAGTATGAGTAAGATAAAAGTAATGAGTGAACTACTATCTAATAAAATAGCCGCCGGAGAAGTAGTCGAAAAAGTTGTATCAATAGTCAAAGAACTAGTGGAAAATTCCGTCGATGCCGGAGCAACTACTATTAAAGTTGATTTAAAAGAATCAGGACTTAGGGAAATAGTTGTTACCGATAATGGAATTGGAATGGATCACGATGATGCCGTTTTAGCCTTTCAAAGACATGCTACTAGTAAATTATATACCGATGATGATTTATTTTCGATTAAATCATTAGGTTTTAGAGGAGAAGCTCTTCCATCTATCGCTGCGGTATCTGAAGTAATTCTAAAAACATGTCAGAATGAAGTAGGTACTTTAGTTCATATTAAAGGTGGTAAAATCCTTGAAGAAAAAAATTCTGATGCAAGAATTGGTACGCAGATAACTGTAACCAATATGTTCTATAATACCCCTGCTAGATTAAAACATTTATCAAGTGTCTATGCTGAACTAGCAAGTGTCACTGAATATGTAAATAAAATGGCATTATCTTATCCTAAAATAAAATTCATCCTAACAAATGATGAAAAAGAACTACTAAATACTGATGGTTCGGGTAATTTATTAAAAGTAATTAAATCCATATATGGTTTAGATGTAGCCAAGAAAATGCTTGAAATAAATGTAAGTAATGATGACTATGAAGTATCAGGATATATTTCCCTACCTGAAGTTAATCGTTCATCTAGAAATCATATGACCATATTAGTAAATGGCAGAGTAATAAAAAATCAAATAATAAATAAAGTAATCAATGACTCATATTCATCATATAAAGAGGATACAAGATATCCAATAGTAGTCCTAAATATAAAAACAGATCCCTCGCTCGTGGATGTCAATGTTCATCCATCTAAGCAAGATATCAAGTTCAGTAACTTTGAAGATTTAAAAGAACTAATATCTAATGGTATCAAAAATGTTATTAAAACAAAATTACTTATACCTAAAATAGAAGTAAAAGAAGAAGTACCAGAGCCTACTTATGAAAATCTAACTCTTAACTTAGAAAGAAATATTGTAAGTGAAAGTACTAGTAGTAATGATAAAGAAAGACTTACTAAATTAATTAATTTTGATTATGAACCAAATAATGAATTAGATACTCTTGAAAAAGAAGAGTATATTGAAGAACTACCTACGGAAAAGTTACCTGAATTATATCCTGTTGGCTTAGTACATGGAACATATATTGTCTGTGAAAATGAAAAAGGAATCTATCTAATCGATCAGCATGCTGCTCAGGAAAGAATTAATTATGAAAAATTTTCTTATCTATTAGCACATCCTAATAATGATATTATCAATAGTATTGTTCCAATAGTAATAGAACTTCCTATGCAAGACTATATCATTATCAAAAATAATATCGATATCTTAGATAAACTAAATATCAAAGTCGAAGAATTTGGTCAAAGTTCCCTAAGAGTAATCTCTCATCCTACTTGGTTTACTAAAGGAAGAGAAGAAATAACGATAAGAAATATATTAGAAATGATCAAAGAAGAAGAAAAACACTTTGATTTAGCCAAGTTTCTCGATCATCTAGCGGCTACTATGGCGTGTAAAGCAAGTGTCAAGGGAAATACTAGAATAACTAAAGAAGATATGGAAAGTATTATAAATCAGTTACGAGAGTGTAAAAATCCTTTTAATTGTCCTCATGGAAGACCAACAATAATTAATTTTACTATCTATGAATTAGAAAAAATGTTTAAAAGGAGTGTATAATGAACTACTTTAATGAATTACTTGAAATAAATAAAATAATCACAAATGACGATAATAATGTAAGATTAGAAACCTTAGAAGGAGTCTATCAACTATTAGATACCTTTAATAGAAGGCCTTTCGATTTAGATGAATTTATTAAATTATGTATTTTACTATTTAATATGCAAATTTTTTATGATGGTAATTCTAGAACAATTTTTACATATTTAATAAGAAAACTAGATGAGTATGGTTATAATATTAATGTTAATAATGCAAAAGAAGAATTAATAGAATTAAGAAGATTATTTCCTACAATATATGATTTAAATGAAGAAATTAATGATAAAACAATTTTAAGAATAAAAAAATATGTATATGAAAGAAAGTAAAGGTAAAAGATAATGAATAAAGTAATTGTAGTAACAGGTCCAACAGCAGTAGGTAAAACAAAATTATCAATTGAACTAGCTAAGAAATATCATGGAGAAATAATAAATGCTGATGCTGTTCAAGTGTATATTGGTTTAGATATCGGGTCTGCTAAAGTAACAAAGGAAGAAATGGAAGATATTCCACATCATTTATTTGATATAAAAGAAGTAAATGAAGATTATACTATTTATCATTATCAACAGGACTGTCGTAGATTAATATCGGAAATACAAAAAAGAGGAAATACTCCCATTCTTGTAGGAGGTACAGGACTATATATAAAAGCAGCACTCTACGATTATAAATTATCTAAAGAAAAAGAAAATAATACTTATGATAATCTAACTACAGAAGAGTTATATCAGGAATTAATAAGTCTTGATAAAGATATTCAAATAGATAAAAATAATCGTCGAAGATTAATAAGAGCATTAAACTATTATAAAGAAAATAATAAGTCAATAAATGATAATAAAACAGATAAATTATTATATGATGCTATCTTTATTGGTTTAACTACAGATAGAAAAATTCTTTACAATAAAATAAATGATAGAGTAGATATTATGATAAAAGAAGGATTACTTGATGAAGTAAAATCCTTTTATGAAAAGGGAATAAGAACTAAACCACTACTTAGTGCTATTGGTTATAAAGAGTTATATGAATACTTTGATGGTAATACAGAACTAGATGTTGCCATAGATAATATTAAGAAAAATTCAAGACATTATGCTAAAAGACAATATACTTTTTTTAATCATCAACTACCAGTAGCATGGTTTGAAACTGACTATCATAATTTTAATAATACAATAGAAAAAGTAAGCAGTTATATCGATAATAACTAACTTACTCTTCTTTTTTGTTAATTCCGCCATGGGCGGTTCAAACTAACTATGTTAGTTTGATAATACATGTACAAGAATAGTCTTTATATAGATTATTCTTTTCTGATTAAGAAATTAGAAAGTTCTTCCGGAGATTTATCTCCATATATAATATTATAAATTAAATTAATAATAGGCATTTTTATCTTTCTATTACTAAGTAGTTTTTTAATAGATACCAAAGTATTTAAACCTTCAATAGTAGTGCTTTCTATATATTTATTTATTTCTTCTTTAGAAGTACCACTACCAATTAATTTACCTAGAGTATAATTTCTACTTTTATCTGAAGTACAAGTAAGAAGAATATCTCCAAAACCTGCATAAGATAATATAGTTTTCTTACTACCACCAAGAGCATGACTAAGATTTTTAATATCATTAAGCGCTTCTGTAATAAGTAGACTACTCGTAGAAATAGGATACCCCATACCATCAATCATCCCAGATGCAATAGCAATGACATTTTTAATACTGCCACATATTTCTGTACCAATAACATCTCTTGTAGGTCTTAATTTTACATAATTATTTTTCATACTCTTTATAATTATTTCTCTAGCCATTTTACTTCTTGAAGCAACACTAAGTCCTATAGGAACTTTTTTTACTACATCTTCGGCAAAAGTACCACCAGAAATAATACCAATATTAGATGTATTAATTTCACTTCTAACTACATCGTAAAGGAGCATTCTAGTAGTATCTTCAAGTCCTTTAGAGGCAATACATATAACTTGATTATTATAGTATTTTTTAAGTTCTCTAGTAGTACTTCTAACAAATTTCGAAGGAACAACAATCACAATTAGAGAAGCACCATCAATTACTTCTTTCATATCATTAGATATCCCTATATCTTTAGGAATAATATAATCTATCTTATTACTTTTACTCCTATTAAGTAGTAATTCTTTTTCTTCTTCACTATTAGTCCACATACTAACCTTTAATTTATTATTATAAAAAATACTAGCAAGAGCCATACCATAAGCTCCAGTACCTAATATAGCTACTTTCATTTAATCATCATCTTCTTTCCAATTTCAATATCAAAATAGTTACTAGGAGTCTCAAATACTTTACTTACTCCTTTTTTAGGTAGAATAATTTTATTCGTACCTAAATTATTATAATAGAATAATATCTTATTATCTTTATCACACATTATAACATCAATATTCTCTTTCATAAAGAAAGTATGAATACTATTACATTTGTCAAATAAAAGAGCTTTATTAATACCTCTACTAAACATAAAACCTTTTAGTCTACTATAAAAAGATTTGCATTCTGTTAGATTAATTTCTTTATCTTCAAATATTAGTTTCATATCATTCACCATAAATTAATTATATAGATAAAAGCGTTAAATAGCAAGCGTGTTATTGATAAAAATTTAAGATAATGATACAATATAACTGGAGGAAATAGATATGAATAGAAAAGGATTTACCCTAATAGAGTTACTAGCGGTAATAGTAATAATGGCTATAGTTTTAGTAATAGCAATACCTAGTAGTATAGATGGCTATAAAAAAAGTAAATTAAAAGCAGAAGAAGTATTTGTAAAAAGATTATCTGAGCAAGTAGATTCATATACTTCATTAAATTCAGATGAACTTAGTTTTAATACAAATATCGGTACTAAAATAAAACCAGATACTGATAGAAGAGAAGTAACAGTTTATCAAGATATAATTACTGTACAAAATCTAATAGAAGAAAAACTAATAAAAAATAGCGATTATATAAATCCTAATAATAAAAATGAAGAATGTAATGTAAATGCTGAAATAGAAGTATACAAGGATAGTGACTTTGTATATTGTCATAAAATAAAAGCATTAAGTTTAGGATGCCTTACCGATGATTATATTGAAAATGTTGAATCAGAAAAAAATGATGATATATCAGATGGAAATCCATATGTAGTAGATACATGTGTATGGGAGTAGCATTATGTTGTTGATAACTATATTATCTATTATATTTGTTCTATTAGATCAAGCATCAAAGTACTCTGTAATAAATTATTTAAATAAAGATATAGAAGTAATAAATAACTTTTTCTATTTAATATATACCAAGAATAATGGAGCGGCTTTTAGTATACTAACAGGTAAAAGATTATTCTTGATAATAATAACATTATTAATAATAGGTAGTTTAATATATTACATAATAAAGAATGAAATAAGTAGTAAGATGGAAATACTAGCCTTTTCCCTCATAATAGGAGGATCCCTAGGTAATCTAATCGATAGAGTAGTAAGAGGTTATGTCGTAGACTTTATCTCTGTAAAGATATTTGGATACCATTTCCCTATCTTTAATATAGCGGACTCGCTAATATGTATTGGAGTATTTATCTTACTAATAATTCAATTTAGGAAGGAAAGAAAATCATGATAATAGATGAAGTAGTAATAGGACAAAGAATAGATAAATTTCTTGTTGAAAATACTGAATATACAAGAAGTAAGATTCAGAAAATGATTGATAATGACTGTATACTAGTAAATGGTAAAAGTATCAAGAGTAGTTATACATTAAAGGAAAATGATCAAATAGAAGTAAAAGATTATGAAGAAAATACGGATATCTTACCAGAAAATATTCCATTAGATATCTATTATGAAGATGATGATTTAATTGTCGTTAATAAACCTAGTGGAATGGTAGTTCATCCCGCTCCGGGAAATTATACTGGTACTTTAGTAAATGCATTAATGTATCATACTAATAATCTAAGTACAGTAAATTCTACTATTAGACCAGGAATAGTACACAGAATAGATGCAGATACTTCGGGACTATTACTCGTAGCTAAAAATGATAAAGCTCATAATATATTAGCAGAGGCTATTCAAAAAAAAGAAGTAGTACGTGAGTATATAGCTTTAGTTGAAGGCGTCATAAAAGAAGACAGTGCCACTATTGACGCTCCAATTGGAAGAGATGTAAATAATCGAAAGAAAATGTGTGTAACTGGAGATAATTCAAAAGAAGCTGTTACTCATATTAGAGTATTAGAAAGATTTTCTGATGCCACGCTAATTAGATGTAAACTAGAAACAGGAAGAACCCATCAAATAAGAGTTCATCTAAGTTATATTGGCCACCCTGTTGTAAATGATCCAGTCTATGGAAGAAGAAAATTAATTAATCCAAAGTTTGGTCAAATGCTTCATGCTGAAAAATTAGGTTTTGTTCATCCTACAACTAAAGAATATATGGAGTTTACATCTCCTGTACCAGATGAATTTACTAAAATACTAAATATGTATAAAGAACAAGAATAATGTTTAAAATTCTCTTAAAGTATTCATAATGAATATGAAAGGAGAATTTTTATTATGTCACGTCATAAAGTAGAGTTAACAGGCGTGAATACTGCGAATATAAAAGTATTAACAAGTGATGAAACTACCGAATTATTTAAAAAAATGAAAGAAGGAGATCCTTTTGCTAGAGAAGATTTAATAAATGGTAATTTAAAATTAGTACTAAGTATTTTAAGAAAGTTTACTGGTAAAGTAGACAATTTAGATGACTTATTTCAAGTAGGATGTTTAGGACTTGTAAAAGCAATTGATAATTTTGATATATCTTATGATGTAAAACTATCTACTTATGCATGTCCTATGATTGAAGGAGAAATAAAAAGGTATTTAAGAGATAATAATACAATTAGAATATCCAGAAGTATCAAAGACTTAGCATATAAAACATTAAAACTAAAAGAAGAATTATCTAGTAATGGAAAAGAACCATCAAATACCGAAATTGCCAAGATATTAGGAGTTACTGAATATGATATAGCTAATGCTTTAGACTCACTTAGAGAACCAGTAAGTATGTATGAACCAATCTATAATGATGGGGGAGATACAATATATCTCTTTGATCAAATAGCCAATAAAGAAGATGAATATGGATTAGAAAGCAGGTTAGCCTTAGATAAAGCTATAAGTAATTTAAAAGAAAGAGAAATAAATATTTTAAAAGAAAGATTTGTTATTGGAAAAACCCAAATGGAAATAGCGGAAGAATTAGGTATATCACAAGCTCAAATATCAAGAATAGAAAAAAATGCTATTAAAACATTAAAAAAATATGTCAAGTAGGGTAGATTTAAGTATTAAAACCTAGTATAATAAAATTAGGTGGTTTAATTGATAGAAGAAATATTAGAAAAATATAATATCGAAGGTAAATTAGTAAATTATACCCAAAATAATTCTGGGAACATAAATAAAACATATGTAGCAACTTTTCAAAAAGAAGATGGTACTACTAAGAAATATTTAATTCAAAAAATAAATACCAAAGTATTTACTGAACCTTATAAGTTAATGAAAAATATTGAAGGAGTAACTAAATATTTAAAAAAAGAGATGATTAATGAAAAAGATAATAATCATAAAGTACTTGAGGTAGTAAAAACAAAAGATAATAAATCTTTATGCTATATTACAAATGCCTCTGATACTAGAGAGTATTATCGTATTTATGAATATATCGAAAATGCTATATCGTATGACTCATCAGTAGATAAAGATATAGTATATAATACAGGTAAAGCCTTTGGTAACTTTCAAAAGTTACTTCGCGATTATCCAATGAACAAGTTAGAGGAGACTATTAAAGATTTCCACAATACTCCTGAAAGATATAAAAAACTAATGTATGATATAAAAGTAGATTCTGAAGGAAGAGTTGAGGAGGCTGCTAGAGAAATAGTTTTTATAATTAAAAGAGAAGAATATTTATCATTAATTATGGAAGACTTAAATTCAAAAAGAATTCCCCTTAGGGTAACTCATAATGATACCAAAGTAAATAATGTCATGATGAATAAAGATACAGGAGATTTTCTAGCGGTAATAGACTTAGATACGGTAATGCCAGGTAGTATGCTCTTTGATTATGGAGATGGAATACGTTCTACTGCATCGACAGCATCAGAAGATGAAACTGATTTAAATAAAGTTTCATTAGATTTAGAACTATTTAAAGCCTATACTGATGGCTATTTGAGTGAAATGGCTCCATATCTTACATATGAAGAAGTAAGTTTAATGGCTGAATCAATACTTATTATAACACTAGAACTTGCTATTAGATTTTTAAATGACTATATAAATGGTGATACATACTTTAAAACAAATTATGAAAAACATAATTTAGATCGAACGAGAAACCAAATTCATTTAGTAAAAGATATTGAAACCAAATTACAATATATGGATGATTATATAATGAAAAAATATAAGGTGTATCACGACAAAGAAAAGAAGAAGGAAAGAATATGAAAAAGATAGTATTCTTTTTTTAGTTAACCGCTTCGCTACCCAAAATAACTTCGTTATTTTTCCATAACCCATTA
>AUXO013714008.1_pt1 | contig 16021 bp, 14 predicted proteins | sample 768731 | NCBI WGS metagenome assembly AUXO01 (sample SAMN02715735, study PRJNA202380) | gut metagenome | biome: sheep rumen | host: Ovis aries | place: New Zealand: Palmerston North
AAGTTGTGTTAAACTTTATGACTGATAATTGAAATTGTGTGTTATAATTAATATAGCCAAATAAAAATTAGGAAAGGAGAGATACCTTTAATCAGCTAGTCTTCCTATATTTTTATTTGGCGATAATATATACTGATTGGACTAGCTGATTAAGGGTATTTTTATGTAGTATGAATATAGAAGAATTAATTAAAGATTTGGATCCTGTGTCTATCATTGAATTTAAAAATTATTTATTAGAAAATTTATCTAATTTATGTTGTGAGAAAAATTCTAATTCAAAGATAATTTCTTCTCATAGAAAAGAAATATTATATTGTGAAAAATGTGGTTGTATATTTCATAAAAATGGGAAAACAAAAAATGGAGTTCAAAAATACATTTGTTCTGGATGTAGAAATACTATTTCAGAAACAACTAATACAGTAATTCATCATAGTAAACTTTCATTTGATGTATGGAAAAATGTAATTGATAATTTACTTAATGGATTTAGTTTAAGAAGAATTGCAGAAGAAAATAATATATCATTATTAACATCTTTTAGAATGAGACATAAAGTATTATTTGCTCTTAAAACATTTATTGATAATATAATGTTATCAGGCGAAATACAATCAGATGAAAAATATTTTTCTATAAATTTAAAAGGGACAAAGCAAAAAAATATGCCTAGATTCTCAAAAAAGAGAACATCTACATCTTCGCCGTATAGTGGGATAAGTCATCATAAGATATGTGTAGTTTCTAGTATTGATGAAAATGATAATTTATTATTACAAATTACTGGCCTTGGAAGATGTACTACAGAAATGCTAGAAGTTAGTTTGGGTGTTAAACTTAAGAATGGTAAATCAATAAATGCTGATAGTGCAAGTGCATATCAAAAATTTTGTTCAGATCACAATCTGAAATTACAAGCTGTACCATCAGGATTTCACAGCAATGGACAAATAAATATTGCAGAAATAAATGGTGTGCATTCTCAACTAGAAACATGGTTAAGTAAATTTAGAGGTGTGTCAACGAGACATCTCCAGGAATACTTAGATTGGTTCACATATATATTTATCATGAAAAAGAGATTCAATTTAAATAAATTAAAAACTGAATCTTACTCTAATATTGTAATTAATAATAATTATATAAATACAAATAAAATATTTTCTATTGATATGCCAATTGATTTAAATGTTGCATATGCTGAATATACCAATCAGTCATAAAGTTTAACACAACTTAAACATAAATATTGCCGCCTTAGTTCGTGTTTTTGATGGCGCTAGAATTAATATTTTAAAAAAAGTAATTGACAAAGAATTAATAATATACTACAATTAAGAAGACATTTGCGATTAGTTTAATTTGAATCATCTAAGATGAAGCTACATTAATTGTAGTTTTTTCATCGTGTAAGGAGGTATGATTTAGATGAAAATTGAAAGAGAAGAATTTGAAAGAGAAAGAAATTATCTTAATAAGACAGTTAGTCTTATTAGAAAGAAGATTTCATCTTTAGGACAAGAGCTTTATGATGATGATGAAAAAGTACTTGAGTTTAAGAAATTTATTTGGGATTCACATACCGAAATGGATCCTAGTGAAATGCGTACAATGATGGCCGAATCGGACTTACAAGTATCTATTATGCAGTCAAAAGGTAATTATTTACAAAAGTTATTTAGAGTCCAAAATAAACCTTATTTTGGTATGATAAGATTTAAAGAAGATGATGAGGAATCAGATATCTATATTGGTATTACTCATGTTGAAGATAATCTTGATTATTATGTACATGACTGGAGAAGCCCAATATGTAGTATGTTCTATGATTATGAGACTGGTTTAGCTAGTTATGAAGCTCCTGGTGGAAGAATAGAGGGAGAAATAACAAGAAAGAGACAATATATTATAGAAAATGGACAGCTTAAAAATATCTTTGACAATGATTTAAATATTAGTGATAGTCTACTTCAAGAAGTACTTGCAGAAGAATCATCAGATAAAATGAAGAATATTGTTAATACGATACAAGAAGAACAAAATAAAGTAATAAGAAATACCGAAGATAAAAATTTAATTGTTGAAGGAATAGCGGGTTCTGGTAAAACTAGTGTTGCTCTTCATAGAATAGCTTTTCTATTATATCGAATACCTAATCTTAATTCTAATAATGTAGTTGTCTTTACTCCTAATAAAGTATTCTCCGAGTATATATCTAATGTTCTTCCGGAACTAGGAGAAGATAATACTTATAGTATGACTTTTTATGATTTACTTTGTCAAAATATTAATGAATATAAAGAAATAGAAAATTTTACAGACTTTATATCAAGGTATTATAAGAAGAATATATCTAGTTTTGATTTAATTAAATATAAACAATCTGATGAAATAATTAGTGATTTAGATAATTATGTTAAAGATATTATAAGTAATATTAGATTTACTAAGAATTTAGAATTTGATAATTTTATTGAAGTATCTACTGATGAACTTAATAATATGCTTACTCATAAATATGATAGGTATCCTTTATTTGAAAGAGTAACAGAAATAGCTAAGAAGATTACAGAGAATAATTATAATGGTAATATGAAGAATTATAAGAGTATTGAAAAAGTACTTAAAGATAATTTAAATATAAAATTAGATTTAAAGAGTATTTTTAATAACTTCTTTAGTAGTAAATATTCTAAATATAATGATAGTATTAAAGATAATTATTTATATTATGAAGATGCATGTTTATTCTTATATTTAAAAAGTTTATTAGTGGGATTTAATACTAATCATATTATTAAAGAAGTAGTAATAGATGAAGCGCAAGACTATAATAAACTACAATATTTAATTATTAAGAGAACATTTAAGACTTCTAACTACACGATATTAGGAGATACTAATCAGACGATTAATCCTTATTATAAATATAATTCTTTAGAAGAACTTACAAGTATCTTTGATAGTTCTAAATATATTACGCTTACTAAGACTTATCGTTCTACTTATAAGATAATTGAATATACAAATAAGATATTAGGTCTTAGTCATAGTACAGCGATTAGAAATAATAAAGCTAGTGATATTTTATTTAGAAAAGGATGTAATAAAATAGACTTTATTAATGATATTACTAATTTAAAGAGTAGTTCTAAAAGTATTGCTATTATTACAAAAGATGATGAAGAAGCAGAAAAGATATATAACTTACTAAAAGAAGATACGGATATTATGCTAATAGATGGATATAGTCATATTAAAAGAGACTTAGTCGTGGTACCTTCTTATATAGCTAAGGGATTAGAATTTGATTCGGTAATTGTCTATAATGATGAGAATAATAAGTATAAGGATAATGAAAAATATTTATTCTATGTAGCTTGTACAAGAGCTCAACATAATTTAATCATTTATAATGGAGAAGAGTAATTCTTCTTTTTCTTTATCCTTTATAAATAAAGGGTTTATAAATTTCTGTTTGACATTATATTTCATTTGTGATACGATAGATGACGTCCGCTAAAAAGAGGTGTAGAAGTGAAAAAACATAAATTAGAAATTGCAGCGTTAACTCTTTTACTAGGAGTTTTGTGTTATGCATTTTATGATAGTAATATTAGAGGATTTGAAAAAGAAATAGTATTAAGTAGTGAACTATTAACAATGAGAGAAATAAATGACAAGAATGAGTTTACAATGGAATTGTTATCACTACCGATTTCAGAGGAAAACAAGCAAGAAAAAACGGAAAAGGAATTAGAAGAAGAAAGAAAAGATGAAATCATTGAGGAAGAGGAAATTTCAGTAGTAGAGGAAGAGCCAGAAGATGAAGAAACTGAAACTTATGTAGAAGAAGTAGTAGAAGAAACAAGATATATACCACAATATAGTTATATTCCTGAATATAATGAGGAATTAGCAACACAGATTGTTAATTATGCTCTTCAATTTGTCGGAGGTCCTTATGTATATGGTGGTAACTCATTGACAAGTGGAACAGATTGTTCAGGTTTTACTAAGTTAGTATTTGCTAATTTTGGTATACATCTTGAAAGAGCTGCTGCCTCCCAAGTGTATAATGGTGTAAGCGTTGGTTTAGCTAATATTAAACCAGGAGATATAGTATTATCTGGTTATAATGGAAGTATATGTCATTCATCTTTGTATATTGGCAATGGTCAACTTGTACATGCTTTAAATTCTAATGTTGGAATTGTAGTAACAGATTTATATATAATGCCAATAATTGATGTGAGAAGAGTTATATAAAAAAATCTAAACTTTGATGTATAGATTTTTTTTTATAAAAATATTGTTTTTTTTTATAAAAATATTGTTTATAATTGACAAAAGGTGCTAAAAAAATTATAATTATACTAGAGGTGGTTTAGCGTGAACTATACTAATAGAGAAGTAGTAAGAAGATTAAAGCAATATGATATGTTTTTAAGTAGTTTAGAATTAGCTAAAGATGAAAATACGAGAGAGAGAATATGTGATCAATTAGATAAAATTGAAAGACAAATATTACTTGATACTAATACAGAATATGAAGAAGAGTATATGCATGCTCTTAATGAGGAAGCAGCGTCTTTTAATGAAGAAAAGTCTAGACTAAGGAAACTTATTAATATTATCGAAGAAAGAAGAAAATATTTAGATGAGAGAAAGGCTGAACATAAAAAGATTACGGGTTCTTTAGTGGAACTTATGACTTTTCTTGGGGAAGATAAACTCTCTATATTTAAAAGAAGATTAGATATTATCGAGACCTATGAGAAGAATCGAGAAGAACAAGAAAGTATTATGAATGAGATGAAATCTCTCGATATTAAGATTAGTGAGGCTTCTCGTAATGTTAAAGCAAATGCTAGATTAGATGATATTTTAGAAAACAAAATGCAAGAATTAGTTAATAAGGCTTTTGAAAAATTTAATCTATATGGGCTTACTTCTAAAGAAAGTGACATTGAAGAAAAACATACTACTTTAAAATATGCTCTTGATATGGCTAGGGAAAATTTAAAAAGTGCTAAAGATATAAATAATACTTTTATGATATTGGAATGTGATAATATTTTGTCTGAAGTAACTTTAGAATTTAATAAGTATAATGAGGAATTATATGCTTTGAAATTAATGAAGGTATATGATGAAAAATCAGAGGATTATGATTCTTTACTTAAGAAAAGGGAAACCATTGATGAAATATTGAAAGAAATACCTGAGAGTGATTTATATATGGAAATAAATGAGGAACTTTCAAGGGAGTTAAATACTATTAGACTTCAAAAGCAGGATTTAGATACTTATGAAACTTTAAAGAAGGAAAGATTGGCTAAGAGAGAAAGAATGTCTGCTTTAGAAGAAGAAAATAATTCCAAAGAGTTTAAGGTTGTTTTAGATGAACTAGTTAAGAATGAGGCCAGAATCAAAGAAGAGCAGGCAAAGATTGCTAAGAAGAAAGAATATCAAGAAAAACAAGCAAGATTAATAGAGGAACAAAAATTAGAGGCATCGAGAAGAAGAAGACAAAAGCTTATTGAAGAAGCTAGAATGAAAGATCAACATGAAAGGCTAAGTAAAGTTAAAGAACTTCAAGATAATACTGTTATTAGTTCTAATAAGAAAAGTAAAGTTAATGATTTAAAGAATATTACAATAGATGATATATTTCCTAAAAAGGAAGATAATAAATTAGCAGTGCTACCTGAAGAGAAGAGTATTTTAGAAGAAATGACTGAAGAAGCTGTAGATGACAATCGTTTATTAGATGATAATAAAGCTAAGGATTTGTTCGTAGAGAATACTGATCCGGTTGATTTATCAATAAGTTTTGATGATATAGACATTGATGATAAAAAGGAAGAGGCCAAGGAAGAAATTAAGTTTGATATGAGTGATTTTGATGATATTCCAATTATTGAAAATAATAATTTGAAACCTGAATTATTGGATAGTGATGATAAAATTGATATTTCAAAAACGAATAAAAAAGAAGGTGGGATACTATGGAAGGAAACTCTATAAAAACATTTGAAAATTTATGTAAAATATTTGAGATGAGAATTAAACTTGACAGTATTAAGGGTGAAGATGTTTCTGAAGAAGTACTTGAGAATTATGAAAAATATGCAAAAAAAATCGATTCTTATTATAATGAAGAGTTTCAAAAAGAATTAAAAAATCTTATTACACCTAAAAAAACTTTAGATAAAGAACGAGAAAGATTAGAGAAATTAATTGATTTACTTGAAGACAGATTAAAAAAGAGAAGCTCTCTAGCAGGAGATTTTCATGCTGCTACTGGTAAATATATTAAGAATCTTCAACTTATTGTATCAGAAAATGAACTTAATAATAAGAAAGAAAGATTAAATCTGATTTCTAAGTATTTGGATACAGTTAAAGAAATTGAAAATATTAAAGAAAATATAGAAAAATTGAGAGAAACGCTTAGTGAAGAAGAAGAAAAGAAAGATGATTATTTTGAAAAGAATAAAGCACTTGAAGATGAATTATATTCTTCCTTTGTTACTAGTGTAAGTTCTGATGAATATTATGGTAGTATTGAAGAAGAAAATATAATTAATATTTTAGAGGAAGTCAGTAAGAAAGCTAAAGATAATAAAGAGACTTTAGATATTACTAAGGAAAGTGTTGAAAGTCTTCTATCGACTGGTATGGATGATGAATATACTTCTTATATTGAAGAGGCAAGTAAGAGTTATTCATTATGGAAAGATAGGGAGATTATTCTTAAGATATATAAACTTGTTATTAATTTTGAGGATGAATTCAAGGATATTCTTGCTAAGAGAGATGAAATTACTAGTTTATTTGAAGAAAGAAAGACGATTAATGTAGATACTGATATATTAATTCCTTTTGAGGATGTAATGTTAAATCAAAGTAAGATATTAAATAATGAGAAAGAAATATTAGATAATATAGCTAATCTTACTAGTAGGATAGAGTTTAAGGAAGAGAGATTAGAAGAATTAGAGGAAGTAATAAAGGAACCGGAAATACTGGCTATTCTTAGCGAATATAATTTAATTGATGAAACTAAGGAACAGGAAGATAAATTAGAAAGTAATTCTTTATTATCTGTAGATATTCCTGTTACTGATGGTATTTCGGTAAAAGAGTATAATCCTTATAGTATTATTTCTATTGATGATTCCCCTTTGACTTTAAATGTTGGACTTGCTAAATTAAAGGGAACTAGTGTTAGAGATAAGGTTAAAAAGAAATTAAATATAGAACTTGGCAATGCTATGGAACTTGATAATAATATTGTTTCGGATGTAAATGATATTCAAAACGTTGTTCAAGAAAAACCTCATACTGATGAAACTAATATTGTAAACGAACAGGTTATTAATTCTTTGAGTGATGAGATTATTACTAATAACGATGAAAATAGTAATACTGAAGTTGAAAAAGAATCTTCTGATGGCAGCAAAATGAGAGAAAAAGATGATGGTTCTAAAAATGAAGAAGGCAGTTCTTTTTGGATTCCTGTTTCTGATTCTAAGCTTGAAGCAAGTGATTTTCCAAATATTAATATTCCAATTCATAATGATAATTTAAATGATGGTAATGATAATTTTGGATTTCCAGAAGTAAATAATTAGAGGGGAAAGTGATAATATGATAGATATTGATAAGGTTATTACTTTGGGTAATGGTGAAAAATATTTAGTTTTGGATAAAGCGTTATATAATGATGTTAATTATTATTATATTGCAAAAATAAATGCTACGGAGACGGATATTGAAAATGACTTTAAGCTTGTTAGTATAGAAGAATCTGATAAGGAAAAAGTAATTGTTGAAGTAACTGGTGAAGATAGACTTAAAGAAATCCTTTTGGCATTTAAAAGTGAATGAGAGTAGAAATATCTATTATGATATTTCTTTTTCTATTAAAAAAATTACACTATTAAAGTGTAATTATCTAAATTTTTCTAATTTAAAAGGATCACCAATTATGTCATAGCCGAGATTTGTTAATTCTTTTACGGTTTTGACTAAAATATTTTGATCATCATCTTTAAGATTTAATTCTTTTAATACTTCTTTATAAACATTTGTCCATGATAATTTCTTTTTATTATCATATCTAATTAGGTGTTCTACTACCATGGATACTTTTTTTGATAAGTCTGTCATATTTTCCTCTCCTCTTTTTTAGTATAGTATAAATTTATTTAGAAAAATGTAACCTATTTGGTTACATTTTATTATATAAAGCATACATATGTTTTTATTTTAAACAAAAAGATTGACAATCATAAGTATTATGTTTATAATGATTTTACTAGCTAATTATGTAGTAATATATTTAAAAATATAGACTTTTACACTAAAATTTAGTACAATTAATTAGGATGGTGGGCTTTTATGAATTTTGTTAGGCTTAGTAATTTTGAAGGACCTTTAGATTTACTTTTACATTTAGTAAAAGAAGGAAATACTGATATTTTTGATATTAATATTGTCGAGATAACAGATAAGTACTTAGAGTATATTAGAAAAGAAGAGAGTCTTAATATCAATGTTTCATCGGATTATTTAGTTATGGCTGCTGAACTGATGTATTTGAAGAGTAAAAGTTTATTACCAAGTGATAATACTAAAAATGATGATTTAGAAGAGGAAATTACTAGGGAGAGTTTGATTGATAAATTATTGGAATATCAAAGATATAAAGAAGTTACTTTTTCTCTTAAAGAGTTAGAAAAAGAGAGAAAAAATATTTATGTTAAAAATCCTGAAAAAGTTAGTGATTATATATCAAGTAAGATTGTAGGTGAATCTAGTATTGACGATTTGATTGCGGCTTTTAAATCTTTTTTAGTAAGGCAAGAACTTGATAAACCATTAGAAACGACGATTACTAAGAAAGAATATTCTGTTAGGGAGAGAAAAATTGGTATTAAGAATATTTTATTTCAAAAGAAAAGAGTTTATTTAGATGAACTTTTTGAGGAATTTAATAAGCCTTATATTGTTGTTACTTTCTTATCGATACTTGAGATGGTTAAAGAAAGAGATATTATTGTTAAGCAAGATAGAAATTTTGATAAAATTTTGATAGAATTGAGGGATGTGTAATGGAAGGTATTATTGAAGGATTACTTTATGTTCAAGGTGATTTGGGTCTTACTTTAAAACAAATTGAGGATATTTTGGAAATAGATGAGGAAAAGGCTAAAGAGGCTGTTCTTAATTTGAAAAATTATTATGTCAATAATAATAGAGGCCTTAGAATTAACTTTTTGGGTAATACTATTAAACTTACTACTTGTGAAGAACATAAAGAATATTATAAAAAATTACTTGAAGAGCCTAGTTCAAATAATTTATCACAATCGGCTTTAGAAACTCTTGCGATTATTGCTTATAATGAACCGATTACGAGAGGTAATGTCGATTCTTTAAGAGGGGTTGATTCTTCTTATGTTATGAGGAGATTACTTGCTAAGGGTTTAATTAAAGAGTGTGGTAAAAGTGATTTGCCAGGAAAACCGATTTTATATAGAACGACGGATGAATTTTTAGATTATTTTGGACTTTCTTCAAAAGATGATTTACCCGATATAAGTTCTTTAAAAATAGAGGAAGATAATAGTTCAAAGGATTTATACAATTCGATATATAAGGAGGTCATGGTTAATGGAAGAGAGAATAGTTAGTAGTATAGAAACAGATGAAGATAGAGAATTAAATATTAGACCAAAGAAGCTTGATGAATATGTTGGTCAAAGTGAAATTAAAGAGAATTTAAGAGTTTTTATTAAGAGTGCATTAATGAGGGGAGAAACACTTGATCATATTCTTTTATATGGTCCTCCGGGTCTTGGCAAAACGACTCTTGCTTATATTATTGCAAATGAACTTGGGAGTAATATTAAGACCGCTAGCGGGCCCTCTATTGAAAAAGCTGGTGATTTGGCGGCAATTTTATCTACTTTAGAAGAAGGAGATGTTTTGTTTATTGATGAAATTCATAGAATTCCTAGATATATTGAAGAAATATTGTATCCCGCTATGGAGGATTTTTATTTAGATATTATTGTTGGTAGTGATGGTTCTTCGAGAAATATTAAAATTAATTTACCACATTTTACTTTAGTTGGCGCAACTACTAGAGCGGGTGATTTGTCTAGTCCTTTAAGAGATAGATTTGGGATTATATCTAAACTTAATTACTATACAGATGAAGAATTATATCAGATTATTAAGAGGACATCTAGGGTATTAGATACTCCGATTACGGATGAAGCTGCGAGATGCTTGGCTAGAAGAAGCAGAGGAACGCCAAGAATTGCTAATAGACTTTTTAAGAGGATAAGAGATTTTGCTTTGGTATATGGTGATGGTATTATTAATGAAGATGTTCTTTCTAGCTCACTTGATAAGTTAAAGGTTGATAAAACAGGTTTAGATGAAACAGATTATAATTTACTTATGGCTATTATCGAAAGATTTAATGGAGGACCTGTTGGTTTAGAAGCACTTGCTTCTTCAATTGGAGAAGAGGCATCTACTATTGAAGATGTTTATGAACCATTTTTATTGCAGCAGGGATATTTAAAAAGAACTGCAAGAGGTAGAGTTGTTACAGATAAAACTTACGAGTATTTGAATATTGAAAAGTAATTTTAAATTTTTTGGCATTGTAATAAAATTGTACTGAATTTGTTAGAAAAAATTTAAACTTGATAATTAAATGTTTTTGTGATAGTATATATATCATATTTATTTGGAGTTATTATGGAAAATATTTTTATAAAAAAGAATTTTAAATTTATTAGTATATTATTTCTTGCTATATCATTTCTAATGATGATTATTCATAATATTAAAATGGATTTGTATATTAAATATTTTATTATACCATGTAGTTTACTTATTATTAGTTTTATATTTTTGATTAGAAAATTTGATATTGATAAGAGAAAAAAATATTATTTGTTTTTAGTGCCTATTATATTAATACTTTTTAGTTACTTAATAATTGATATTGATAATAGTAATATGGTATTAAATGTTATAGTGCTTCCAGTTTTACTTTCAATATTTTTTGCTGGAATAACTAATGAAAGATTTGTTGTTGATAGAAATTTTATTAAGAATTATTTTAAGATTTTTCCGGGAAACCTTTTTTCTAACTTAAGTTATTTGAAACTTATAAAGAAAGAAAAGACAAAGAAAAAAAATAATTTAATATATATAGTTATAGGATTTATTATAGGTTTACCAATAGTAGGTATTATATTATCTTTACTTACATCGGGCGATGCTTATTTTAATTTATTTACGGATGTAATATTTGACTTTATTTCTAATTTATTTAATATTAATAATGTAATTGGTAACTTTATTGTTATTGTAATATCATTTATATTGTTATTTTCTATCTTTATTAATATTTTAAAAAATAGATTTAATGAAAGTAATATTGGAAAAAAGAAAAATATTAATAGTTATATAGTAAATACTATACTTATAATGGTTAATCTAGTATTTATGTTATTCTTAGTATCTGAAATATCTAAGCTAACTGTTAATTTTTTTCATCTACCAGAATTGTATACTTATGCAAAGTATGCTAGAGAAGGTTTCTTTCAGTTACTTGGTGTTACAGTTATTAATATGATTATTATAGGATATTTATGTTATTATACTACTTTAATTAAAGATAATAAATTAGTTAAAATATTGGTATTACTTCTTTGCTTATTTTCAATAATACTTATATTTAATTCATATTATAGAATGTTTTTGTATGTTAATAAATTTGGTTTTACTGTTCTTAGAAGTCAAGTAATATTGTTTTTATTAATGGAACTATTTATTTTAATATTAATAGGAAAAAAAATTAAATATGGTATAAGATTAAGAGAGGGTAATATATTTATTATTATAATTATTACAACATATATTTTTAATCTATATTTATGTAATAATATGTTTATTGATTATATAAATAAAATATTAAATTATTAGGAGGTAAATAAAATGAACGAAAATTTTTTTTGTGTTGATGAAATAAATATTGGCTGTTTGGGCATTATTAATTATTTAGGACCAGGTAAAGGTGCTATTTGGAATAAAAAACAAAATCCATATATAGCTTTTAGAAAAGATTCTAGTGTATCATTGGATGATTGCCATGAAGGGAAAAATGTTTTTAATAATGATAAATATTATTTTCTAAGTGAAGTTTCAAAAAAGGATAATAATTTAGAAATTGTTCAAGGAAAAAATGTAATTGGCAGTAGTTTTCCGCTAAGAATAGTATGTGGTAATGGTAAAGATAAAATATCTTCTATTGAATTAAAGATTATTATATGTAATTTTAATATTGCTGATGCTTTAAAGAAAAAGAGTAATGATAATTATTTGAATTCATTTAAAAAATATATTGATGTTATAGACCAAATGGTTGATGGTAAGGAAAAAGAAAGATATGTTGATACTATTAATGATTTATTAAATGATTATATTAATATTTTAAGTGAAACTTCTAATGAAAATAGAACTTTCGATATTTTTGTTGGTAATTTTAATAACTTTAGTCTAGAACTTGAAGGAAAAAGCAAAGAAAAAAAAAGAAAAAAACAAAGATAAACACTTTACAAAATGTTAATTATAGTGTATTATTAATATGTTCCTTGAACTTTGTTATTAGATTCCTCGTCTGTAACTAGGTATAAGGTGAAAATAAGATAAGGAGGAAAAATTATGGCTTTAAGAAAAGATGTTAAAAGTAAGATTATTAAAGAATTTGCTAGAAATGAAAAAGATACTGGTTCTGCTGAAGTACAGATTGCTATCTTAACTAGTGAAATTAATGCTCTTACAGAACATTTAAAGAACAATAAACAAGATAAGCACTCTAAGAGAGGATTACTTATTAAAGTTGGTAAAAGAAGAAGTTTATTAAATTATCTTTTAAAGAATGATGTTAAAAGATATAGAGCTATTGTTGAAAAACTTGGCTTAAGAAAATAAATATAGAAAAGTAGGCACTCTTTTTTGAGTGCCTTTAAATTAGGAAAAAGTACTTATTATAGGAAAGATGGAGGTAGAAATGAAAAAAGTATTTGAACTAGATTTTTATGGAAGAAAGATTGTTGTAGAAAATGGGGAACTTGCTAAACAAGCAGATGGTGCTGTACTTGTAAGATATGGTGATACGGTAGTACTTAGTACCGCTGTTGTTAGTAAGACTGCTAATCTATTATCTGATTTCTTTCCACTTATGGTTTTATATCAGGAAAAGTTATATTCCGTTGGTAAAATACCTGGAGGATTCATTAAAAGAGAAGGAAAACCTACAGATGCTGCTACTCTTGCTGCTAGAATGATTGATAGACCACTTAGGCCATTATTCCCAGATGATTTTAAAAATGAGGTACAAATTGTCAATACTGTTTTATCAGTAGATCAAGATAATTCACCTGAACTTACTGCTATGTTTGGATCTTCTCTTAGTACATGTATTAGTAAAATTCCATTTAATGGCCCAGTGGCTGCAGTTAAAGTTGGCAGAGTAGATGGTAAGTTTATTATTAATCCTACGGTTGAGGAAGCTGAAAAATCAGACATTGATTTGACGGTTGCAGGAACTCGTGATGCCATTAATATGGTTGAAGCTGGGGCTATGGAGGCTTCAGAAGATGATATGTTAGAGGCTTTATTATTTGGCCATGAGGCTGTTAAAAAGTTAGTGGCTTTTCAAGAAGATATTATTAGTGAGATTGGCGAAGGAAAGATGGAATATGAGAAACTTGAAATTTCTGATGAGTTAAGGAATGAAGTAGATTCTTATATTAGAGAAAGACTTGATAGTGCTCTTAGAATTAAAGATAAATTAGAGAAATATGCCGCTATTGATGGATTACAAGAAGAAGTAGTAGAAAAATATAAGAGTGAATTTGAAGATAATATGAAACCTGAAGAATTAAAAGAGTTACTTACTAAAGTAGCACTTATATTTCACAATGTAGAATATGAATTATTTAGAAATATAGTTGTTAAAGAAAAGACAAGAGCGGATGGCAGAAAGATGGATGAAATTAGACCACTATCTACGGATATTGATCTTCTTCCTAGAACACATGGTAGTGCATTATTTACAAGAGGTCAAACACAGTCACTTGCTACAGTAACACTTGGAGCACTTGGAGAACATCAAATATTAGATGGTCTTGGTATTGAAGATACAAAAAGATTTATGCTTCATTATAATTTTCCTGCGTTTTCTGTAGGTGAGACTGGTAGATACGGGGCTCCTGGAAGAAGAGAAATAGGGCATGGTTCACTTGGTGAAAGAGCTTTATCTTATGTTATTCCTAGTGAAGAAGAATTTCCTTATACGATAAGAGTAGTAAGTGAAATATTAGAAAGTAATGGGTCATCAAGTCAGGCAACAATATGTGCTGGTACAATGGCTTTAATGGCTGCTGGAGTACCTATTAGAAAACCGGTAGCAGGTATTGCTATGGGACTTATTACTAGTGGTAAAGATTATACAGTACTTACGGATATTCAAGGTATGGAAGATCATTTAGGAGATATGGATTTTAAAGTAGCAGGAACTCGTGATGGTATAACTGCACTTCAAATGGATATTAAGATTGATGGGATTAATAAAGATATTTTAAAAGAAGCTTTAGCTCAGGCTAAGAAAGCAAGATTTGAAATATTAGATGTCATCGAAAAACAAATAGATAAACCAAGAGATGATGTATCTAAGTATGCTCCTAAGACGGAAACATTTATGATTAATCCAGATAAGATTAAAGATGTTATTGGCCGTGGTGGTGAAATGATTACGAAGATTATCTTAGAATGTAGTAATGTTAATACAGTAACAGATATTAATGCTGTTAAGGTTGATATTGAGGATGATGGTAGAGTAATTATTTATCATACTGATAGAAGTATTATTGATGCAACAGCCGAAAGAATCAAGAATATTGCTAGAGAAGTAGAAATAGGTAAGATTTATACATGTAAAGTAGTAGATATTCAAGACTTTGGCGTATTTGTAGAATTGTGGCCTGGTTGTGAGGGGTTAATTCATGTATCACAACTTGATACCGTAAGAGTAGAAAAACCTAGTGATTTATTTAAAGTGGGAGATGAAGTAATAGCTATTGCTACTGGCTATGATAAAAAAGGTAAACTTAATTTATCTAGAAAAGAATTACTAAAGAAGTAATTCTTTTTTTAATTTCACTGTTTATGCACTTGTTTTTATATACTTTTTATGATATCATTTATATAGAAAGTAGGTAATAGGAATATGAAAGAAAGTATAAAAAAATCAAAAGTAATAGGATCATTACTTGGTATATTTGGTTTTATTGCTTTAGTAGCAGGAGCTACTTATGCATGGCTTACTTGGAGGAGCAATAATATTATAATTGCAGGTTCAACAGAATGCTTTGATGTAGTATATTATAGAAAAGATTTAGGTACAGAACAAAATCCCGCTAAAATAAAGTTTATGACTAATTATAATAGAGATAATTTAAATCAAGTAGTAGAAAATCCACTGTATGCTGAAGTAGGATTATCATTAGATCCTAGATGTACTAATGTATCAGGACTAGGTAAATTATACTTAACTACTAATGTAAGCACAGATGATATATTATTAACTGGAGGATTATATTATACATTAGTAAAAGTAGAAAATAGTACAGAAACATTTATTAAAGATGGACCTATTACATCTACTGGAGATATGTTATTACAAGATAATATCTTTGTATCATCTACTACGGGAGGAATAAAATATCGAGTATATCTATGGATAAATGGACCAATAACTACAGATCAAAACTATGTGGGAGCATCTTACATAGGAGAAATAAGAGCAGAAGTGGTATCTAGGGAAGATAATACACCACCAGTATATGCTGCAGATTATATTACTAATTTATATAATAATGCAACTAAAAGTAATGCTACTGTAAATAATATTACATAT
>AUXO012719296.1_pt1 | contig 16020 bp, 32 predicted proteins | sample 768731 | NCBI WGS metagenome assembly AUXO01 (sample SAMN02715735, study PRJNA202380) | gut metagenome | biome: sheep rumen | host: Ovis aries | place: New Zealand: Palmerston North
TTAGTTCTTGTATAGAGATTCTTAAGTAGTCCCATAATTAAAACTCTCCACCATCAATATAATCAATACCAGAAGTCCAGTTTCCAAGATTCTTAAAGTCAGCAGCATCAAGACTAGAACCAACATAAGAATATTCACTATATAGGTTTACATCAGACTTAAATCTAATTTTCATACCCTTCTGTCTTCTGCTTTCTGATACAATTTCTACAGCCTGTTCTAGCGTATAGACTTTATCGTATTGTTTTGTTTCTGCATTTACGTTAAAGACTCCCAAAATCAATTCATTTACATTATCAATCAGAGAGTTAATTCTACTATTCATCTCCTGAAGTTGGGAGGCTGAAATACCTTTACCTGCTACAAAGGTAAAATTAGTTTTTTCTAGTAAGTTCATATTATTCTAAGATTATATCATCAATATTAATAAGTTCATCCTTTGGTATCTCTGTTGTTTCTTTTACCTCAGGGGATTTCTTTTTATTTCTTATCAATCCGCTAGGGCCCATATTTCTTGTAGTTTGAGCTGTTGTTTTTACCCTAGCTTGGTTGGGTTTTCTAACTTTTTTAATCATAAGCAGTTCTCCTCATCTATATATTCTAAGACGTCAATATCAGACTCATCATCTTCTGGCGCCTCTCCATATCCAACTAGTGTCCCTCCAGCCTTGAAAGTTCCTGTAATTCCAAGAGCATAACCCATTGTCCTTATAACTTCTAGGTCCTTCCAAGTAAAGAATAGGTCCGGGAGCTCACGAAGTCTAATAACAGTAATAGTCTTTCCATCAAGAGATACTCTGAAATAAATATCAGATATTGTATAGACATCACTAGACATTATTCCCTTTGAAAAATTAGACACTGGCATGGACTTAACTTTGACTTGAGCTCCTATCATATTCTGGAAATCCCATATTCCAGCTGGGTCCATGTCTCTTTTACATCCACAGTTACTCATCGTCTTCTACTTGTCCTTTAGCTAATAAATCAACTTGATTATTCCAGTAAGCATCAGGACTTAGAACACTCTTACTTTGATGTCCCTTAACCCATTCAAACCTTACTTTTCCATCAAGTCCCTGTTTTGTTATTTCTTTTTCTATCTCTTGCTTAATTCTAAAGATATATGGTTCTTTGCACCTCCATAGCCCATTTAACCAACAACGAACCCCCTCGTAGTCGGCCCAGAACACTATTTCAGAAGCTCCTCTAAGGTATTTCTTAAAGTGTCTAAGGGCATGAAGGACGGCAGTAAGTTCAGCACTAGGATTGCTACACTTTATAGCTCCAAAGGCTTTTCCCATATATTCCTGACTAAGCTCATCAGAAAAAGAATCAATCATCCTTTTCTTAGAATCATCAACTAAGATACCACCAACACCAAGTCTTCCATTGTGTTGTTTATCTAAGTGAGATCCGTCAGTATAAATATTAAACTTATCCATTATATTTGAACTGTTCTTTCTAATGTTACTAATTCAAGGGGTGGTAATTTTTCATTAAATTCTTTTTCTATCCATTCTCGTAGATTATGTGTTCCGATTTCACTAATCATTCCTAGAGCGTCCAGAAAGCTTTTACCTCTAGACCAGTTAAATTGATTGATAAGAAAAACAAAGAGGTAGATAAGTTTTTCAATATCATCTGCCTCTTCTTTATAACCTTCCCATAATATCTTCTCTCCATAAATTGTATTAAGAGAAGAGAACAAGTCGATTATTTCCCATGGTATAGAGAGTCTATTTCCATTCCCCAACCAAATAACTTGAATCCCACTATAAGTAATCCTAGCTATGATATAATTACCAAGAACTATATCTTCAAGTTTGTCTACTCGATTACCTGGGCCTGAATAACCAACTTTCATAAATTCTTTCATTATTGCTTTAGTATTCATAGCTCAGTATATAATTTTACTAATGGAAGTCCTGACACTAGGACTGTTTGTGAGTTCTCTAGTATAATGTACCCTGATTTATCACACAAGACATCATAATTCATGAGGTCAAGAAAATCATCAAGGTCTTTTCTAAGATAAAATGTAATACCTAGAATTCCGGAATCAATTGCATAACTCACTGTAACCGAGAATGGAAATATATCATGGTCTACAAGAAATGCTGTAATTTTATCTTGTAGGTCTATTTCTCTCGGTTTCTTTCTCATATTATAAGTTCTTTTATTTCATTTTCAAGTAATCCGCTCTCGTTTAAGAGTTCAGATAAAAGTTTTCTATGACAATTATTATATTCACTGCCATAACCCATAAGAGCCACACCAGAAGCACCACAGAGAGATGCAAGATAGTCAAGTCTTTTTATTATATCTTGAAAATTTATCTCTGACATTTCTATTACATATCTCTTCTCGTATTCTAGCTGTCCTATATATCCATCTCTTCTAGCCCGATAAAGCTCTGAGGATGGTGATAATTCTTTAAAATGTATTGATGTATCTGAATATTTCCCGATTAGTTGTGAATTATGTATACTGCGAATAATAAAGATGGGCAGTATATTTCTTTTCACTATCTCGTCAAGTGTCATCGGGGAAACATATGACGTATATATTTTTAGTTTTGACTTCATTTACCTCCAAATTTTTTATAAGACCCCCTAAAGGAGGTATTAGAAAAGAATCCTGAACTTCCTCTATCTCTTTTATAGTCCTTTCTTTTTCCATCATAATTATTGTTTCCTTTACCCTGAAATTGCTGTTGTTGTCTGGGTGCTTGCTGTAGTCCGTTAGCTGGAAGACCAAATTTCTGTGATGATGCCATAAATGCTGTAGGTGCTGTATTAAGACGTTTAATTAGGTTTACATTATTCTCGATAAGGGCAAGAAAAGTAAGAGAGTCTATATGATAAGTTATATCAAGACTCTCTAGGATATCCCCTGTAATCATACCTTGAGACTGTAAGAATTCATTAAGTTTTATAAATGATTCTCCTAAGCTTGAGGTAATAAATAATGTATCAGTAGTCGGTTCGTATAATTTGAATTCTTTTCTATCTTTGTCGTAATTAATAACAATTTCTATCATTCTATTTTCTAGTCAAACAGATAACACTAAGAATTGCTGCTGCCGTTCCTAATACTGAAACAGCCACAGTTGTCTTTGTTTTTTCTATTCTCAGGCTCTCATTTAATTTTTGGACTCTTTCAGAATATACCTGGTCTTGATTCATTATAATAGAATCTTTATTTAGAATTATTACTTTCTGCTCTGAAATAATCTGGTCCTGGTCAAATATAGCCTCTTCTAGTTTATAATTTATTTCCTCTTCCCCTCTAAGTTTTGCAGCTATCATATTAACATCCTTTACATTATTTTCTGACATTGTAACTAGGGTGTCTGAAGAAGGTAGCGCAATCATAGAAGGTAAAGTATCTGTTTTCTGCGTTAATTCACCGTGTCGTAGTAGATTTTCCTTAAGAAGCTCTACATTAGAAGAGACAGGAAGCTCTTTTACTTTCTCTACCTCTTTTACAATAACAACTTCTCTGATATATTTTGCTGAATCAAGAAGCTGTGAAACTCTATCTTCAAGCCCATCTATAATAACTTGACATGAATCTATTGCAGCCTGTTCTTTAGATGAGTCATAGATAGTAATTGTTTCTGTCTTAATCTTGGAAGGCATAAATAAATGATAAGCCCCAAATCCAAGAAGTAATCCACAAATTATGGATAAGATAATTACTGCTTTGTTATTTGTCATAATCTTTAAAATTAAAAAGACTAGGAAGAATACTGTTTTGGGTCAATATCTTCTTCTAGTCTTAGTTTTATAATGTCTATTCTTTATCTCTAACGTAGATGCCTATTCTGTATTCCGTATCATCAACCTTCTTATAGTTGACAAACTTATGAAATACGCTATAGTTACCTTCTTCTTTTTTCTGAATAAGGTGTGCATTCCAGCCTCCAGTATTAGTCAGCTTTTCAATGAGGTCTTGAAGCTGAGAAATTCTTGGGGCATATGTTTTTAGAACTTCGAGGTCTTCTTCTGGTGTCATGAGGGACTTCATTCTTTCTAATTCTGCTTTTGCCTCTTCCTCATTCATAACACCCTCTGGAAATTCATGTAGTTCAAATTGCTGTGGATTCTCAATGTTAGTGATAGTATTGATGAACTGACCACTAGACTTCCTAGATGAAAGTTCTGCAATCTGAGCACTATATTCTCCTGTATCTATAATAACATTCTTTATATCTTCTAGGACCTTTGTAGATGTCGTGATTCCTAGAGATACGAATATTCCGATAGGCTTGATAAATGTTTCGCCGTCAACTGAATTTATAAAGAATGTCTTAAACGTTGGTTGATAGAAAACTCCAACCAAGTTATGAATCTTTTCTTTATCAATCATCAGTGTTTAAACTTCCTGATTTTCATATTCTTCCAATTAATCTTATCAGAGCCTCCATTCCAGCGATCATCACCATAATTAAAGCCATAGAGAGAATATTCAGACATAGTTTCTTCAACTTTGTGCCACTCCTCTAGATAATCCTCAAAGTCAGAAATAACTATAAGGATTGCTTCAGGTCCATAATGATCTTTGAAATACTGTATTCCGGAAGCAAGCGAAGTACCACCTCCAGTAGATATCCTAGGAACACTCTTCTTTGGATCAATATCTTTAATATGTTCACCAAGACGTGTGCTCCAAGTAATAATATCATACTTAAGGCCACGATTTAGTTTCTTCATGTTTTTAGCAATGGTCTTGAGGATTCTATCAACAAGCATAGTATCCATAGACCCGGAGATATCAATTAGGTAGACAATCTTAGGGTCAACACTAACTGTTACCTTCTGAGAGATAGACGGTGCGATGACAGACCGGATAATACCTCTATTATAAAGCTTCATAACGTCTCTTCTTGTCTCTTTCTTAATAACACGAGCTTTGACATTCTGCATAACTTCATTAAGAGCCATCTCTACCTCATCAACTTCCTTATCTACTTCACGTTCAACATCAGGTCCACCAGAATCACCACAACCTACTCCGCCAGCAGAACGAATCTTACCAACCTTTCTCTTAAAGTCAGCTTCATCTCTGCCAGGTGTTCTATGGTCCATTCTTCCATCCTTAGTAGGGTCTTTTCTCATACCCTGATATCGGTTTTGACCTTGACCTTGACCAGAACCATCTTGTCCATCCTGACCCTCTGATGTAGCACCATCGCCAGACATACCCATATTGCTCATCAAGCCACTGAGGCCCTGCATTCCAGAACCTTGTCCTTGTCCGGAGGCAGCGTCTCTCATACCATCCTGATAACCCTGGTTATAGTCTGCCATATCTTGTCCATTCATTCCGGAACCCTGACCCTGGCCTTGCTGATTCTGACCTGGATTACCTTGACCGCTTCCGTCTTGACCCTGACCTTGACTACTGCTTCCTTGACCCTGACCCTGATCCTGACCAGAACCCTGTGGACCCTGAAGACCTAAATCCTGGCCCTGTTGTCCTTGATTCTGACCATTCTGAGCCTGACCGTTCATAACCTGTTGAGTCTGACCGGGAGTCCCATTTGCATAGTCATTCTGAGCATCCTGATATCCCTGCTTATAGGCATCGGACATCTTCTGCATTTGTTCTTGCAGTGCATCCTTAATCATATCCTTGGTAACACTTTCCGTATCACCATTACCACCCATCTGAATTGAAACCAGCATCTTAATGAACTGGTCCATATGCTGAATAATCAACATTAGATACTCAGCATAAGTCTTTCCAGAAGGGAAAGGGATAGAATTGCCCTGGTCATCAACACCTAGTTTATACCTCTCTGGTACAATGAGTTTGATTTTAGCCTCACTCTCTAGTTTCTTCAGAGCATCATCAATAGCAGACTTTGCATTTGCATCATCAGTATGGTCTCTGAGATATTTAAGCGCTTCTTCCTGATATTTCGGTAGAACTGAGGTAATGTCTAACTCCATCTCCTCAATATCTTCTTTGCTTAAGACCTTAGAATTAACTTCCATATCCATAGCAATATTATGAAGACTATGATTCAGGACGGGGTCATCAATAACTCGCTCAATCAATTTATCAGCGAAATCGATTCCACACTTATTATTAATCTCTTCAATCAGCTCTCCACGATGATTCTGGAACATATCAACAATCTGACCATCCAGCTCTTCGTGAATACCATCAAGATGACCCAAGTAGATATGACCGTATTCATGCATCATAATACGGAAATCAGTATAAGGAATACCAATCTTTCCGCACTTAATCTGATAAATCACGTTGCCATTTACCGGGTCTACGTGCTTAAAACAATATCCTAGTTCTTTCTCTGGATACTTCCCGTCAGTATCAACATAAAGTATGTTGCCTAGACGGTTATAGGCTCCTTCAACAAAGCTTTTGATAAACTCTAATTCAGCCTTCCTTCTCTTTGCCATAATCTTTAGGACTTAATAGGCTTTTCGATGTTAGGAATAGCAGCACCGAAACCAGGATTTTCTGAACACAGAATCTTCTTGATAGACTGAATCTTGAAGCCTACATTCTTGGCAGATTCCATGACCTTAGTTACGTCATCCATAACAGCCGACTCATAATGTCTATCGGCATCAGAAACCATGGAATAGACAGTATTGACGAATTTGATGATAGTATTGAACTTAACCACCATATTGACAATATCAGTCTCAGTATACTTGGTAGAGAGTCTTTCAGTAGTTGAGACCCTTATATCGCAGCACTTATTGGCAGCAGTCTTAGCCTTACTGCACATATCCGAAATAATATCGGAATCAATTGGCTTGTCGATATTCTTAAGGTCAGGGTCTCTCTGAAGCTCTTGAATCTTGTTGGTAAGAGCATTGAACTCCTCGATATCGAAAACAGTCTTCTTCGTAGCCATAAGGTCAACAAAGAACTTGGTATAGACAGGAAGCTTGTCGTTATCGAGTTTCTCAAGCTCATTGGCAGTCTGACAGAGAGCATCATAATAGGCCTTACCTACATGATTAATCTTTATGTCGGAGCTTCCTCTAGGCTTTGTAATACCAATACCACAAAGACCATCAACAGCATTTTTGAAGTTCTTTGAAGCAATACCAGCCTTACCAAAACAGAGATACCATGCTACAGAGATATCACGAAGATAGTTCAAGGTACGGAACGATACAAATCCATAGAGCTTGGAATCATCGTCGGTATCAGAATAGATAGATTTCATATCTGTTACCGAGAAATCAATCTCTTTAGAAGTTTGAATAAGCATTCTGGTGGTATCTTTGATAGCTCTTTCAATATACTCACCAATCTTATTTCTCATTCCCTCATCCACTCTTCTCTCTTGAGCATCCATTTTCTTCAGAACACTAGACAGCTCAACCATATAGTCATTACACTTACCATCGGGGTCTGCGATAGCTCCTTCATATTTATTGAGGAAGATATCGAGGTCACCCTGGTCTGCCGTAATATTATAAATCATAAAACGATTCATAACAGGCGGAAGAAGTGCCATAGTATTCGAAAGGTTTCCAGCATAGTTACCAGCGGATACAATCAGAGTGTCTTCAGGAAGTTTCTCACTACCAACTTTTCTTTCGAAAATCAGATGGAGAAGAGCTGCCTGAACAAACTCATTAGCCGTAGTAATTTCATCGAGGAATAGAAGTGTTTTCTCTCCTGCCTCGTGGTTTCTAAGAATCTCTTCAAACCAAGAAGGGCGAAGATGAATCGCAGCCATCGGTTTTTCGTAGGTTACATCTCTCGGAGACACGTCATAACCCATGATTTCTTCAGGAGTTGACGAATTACCTCTCAAAAGTACAAGCTTATAGCCTCTAATTTCTGCAAATTTGTACACAGAAACAGACTTTCCGAGTCCAGGATTGCCTAATAGCAGAGAACTCACCTTGGAAACCTCAGAAACTTTCAGCGCACAAAAGATGTCTACGTTCAAATTATTCTTACTAGCCATTAATTTTGAAATTTTTAAATTTGTTAATATTGAATTCTTTTGAATTTGTCATTCAATATTAAGAATTTAAGGGGATGGCTGGTGCGAATCTAAAACAAAAGAAGACATAAAAATAGGGAATATTATTATGCTTCTTTAGTTCATTATCACTAATAAGTATTTAACCCCTCCAGAAACGCAAAAAGTGGTATTTCAGGATTTAAAACTCTTATTAATGATATGAAAACAACTAAATATAAACCAAAGAAAACATGGGAGAGATTACAGGAGGGAGAAATCTTTGTAAACTCTGAACCTGGAAACTCTATGACACCTATTCTAAAAAGTAGGCAGAGAGTTGTATTAGCACCATCCTCTTGGGAAGAAGTTGAGATTGGTGATATTGTTTATGCCAGAGTTGCGGGAAAACACTATACCCACAAAGTTACGGCAAAGAATGAAAAAAGAGGTGTCCAGATATCTAACAATCATGGACACGTAAATGGATGGACTAAAACCGTCTATGGAAAAGTTATCAAGATTCTAGCTGATGATGAAGAGTGGCTAGGAGGGGAAGAATAAGGCCCCTTTTTATTTTTGTCCAGGAAGAAAAAATCCAGAGGTATTATCACAACAACTCTGGACTTATAACATACTTTTGATTTATTTAGGCTTTACACATATAAGGTTTTTATGTCTTTTCCTTATTTATGAAATGAAAAATGACCTTAGTAAGTGTGAAATTATAAAATATTTAAAAGAAATACTTAAGACTAAGATAAAAGACGTTCCTAATCTTTATATGGTCAGAGACCCAGCAATTCCCTATACCTATATTTGGAAGTCAAAATCGATTGGAATGATACAAAAGAAAGGTATTGATATGGTATTTTTCTCTTTATCATCAAGAAAGGACCCTGGAAGTACTTTTGCAATTAACTTTAAATATGATAATATGTTAATCTGTGTTGAAGGAAAAGTTCAGGTTAGGGTCGATTATATAAGTATATTTGATTTTTATAGAGGGAAGGAGTTTGATAATTTAGAAAATACACATAATGAGTCTATACTTGAGATTATTAGGCGATGTGATGACAAAAAAAGAGGTCCTGGAATATAAGATACTGATGCTTAAAACCCCAGTATATAAACTCTTTGATATTATTTCTAACCCTTGCCGAAAAAGATATAATCACTATACTAATCAAGGAAGAATCTGGAAGAAAAATCAAATTACTTTTTTAAATATAGCAATAGATATTAATGGAGAAGAGATTGAGACTTGTTATGAAAAATTTTTTATTCGAATTTCTCGTCACCTTAAAGCAAAAATAGCAGTAATAATGATAGATACGCTAACTTATGCAGTATCAGATGATGAAAGGCTTACTTTACTAGATATACTGGATATGCATAAAGAAGGCATGAAATACGCAGGAAAATGATAACCAATACTTATTCATTAAAGGAGGCAATCAGAATAACTAGACTGATATTTAAAACTCCGATATGTAGAATAAAAACAGAGATAAAAAAGCTACCGAGAGGGAATAAAGTATATGACTATTCATATAATTGGCCACGTATATATAAAAAGAAAGTACCATCTCGGATATGTACATCAAATTACAAAGATTCTACTTTTATAATGATAGAGTTTGAAAATTTTCACTTTCATATAGACTGCTATAAGTATTCAGCCGTAATTAGGATACACAAACATAATACACGTCCTGGTGGTGTTAGTTCTCTTATATTTAAAGAAGAATATATGATTGGTGATATTAAAAACCCGACAGTAAAAGAAATAATAGATGCGACTAAACAAACTTATTGATGTAGAAATAGGCCCAGAAAAAAGCACATACACTTTCCCGAGGACGGCCGAAACATACAACGACTCAGTTTCCGGCCCTTTCCGACAATTATTTCCCTCGTCGGGCCGGTATATTCTTAAAGTTGATTTTCCGGCCGATGAAGACTATAAATATTCTTGTGCTATTAGAAGGGCCTGGGCAAAATCAGATAAAATTGATAACTCTGGAACTGATACTGTCCTGGTTAAGTCAGAAGAATTCCTAGTAACCAGAGAATTAGAAGGAACTGGTTATAGGATTACTGATAGAGATGGGAATGAAGGAATTATAGAACTAGAGAATCCAGTGTTCAAAATAATTCCATATATTCCAAGAAACCGATACTTCCGAGTTATCTTTAAAGTCAGAGGAAAGAGGGATAAAACTGAATGTCCATCAAAGAAACAGGCATTCTCTTCCTGGTATGATGCTAAAATTGCCTCAAGAGATGGTGTGCTGAGAGAAAGAATGAAAGCAATATATAAATGTAAGATTTGTGGACAGTGGCACCTAACTACAAAAGATGGTGGACTTGGTGCCCCTAAGAAAGAGATATATTCAAGGTCAAAGGAAAAGGAAAGTACTAGAAAATTTTTAAAAACGATATGAAAAAAGAATTAAAAGACGGAATAGGAAAATATATTCATGCAAAAGATGGATATGGAAGTGAGATTTGGATTTTTGGACTAATCTCATATAATACAACTGCCTGGGGTGGTGAGATAGAAGGACAACAAGTTATTTTCACAATCCCAGGAGGTGATTTTGGTGTGAATGTAAGCTGGGGAGGAGATGAATGGGAAGGAAATCTTAATATTATTTCTATCTATGATTCCCCTCAAGAGCTTATGAATTGTCTGATGGAAAGATTTAAAGAAGAGATTGGAAATAAATTTGGTTATAATCCAAATAAAACTATAGGAAATCAGACTGTAACGCACTATTCCTCCGTAGATATAAGTGACCAGAGACTTAATGGAAAATTTGTATCCGCTGAAGTAGATTGTTATAGAGCTTGGTTTTTTGATATCCAGGAAGTAAAGAAAACTAAGACTGGGTGGAAAGTTACATCTATGGCAACCCTGGAGTCAAGTTCTTCCGATGATATCAATATTTCTGAAAATACTATAGAAATACACAACAAAGAACTTCTTCAAGCTATATCCTATGATAATCCAGAGTCTCTTCTTGATGATATTGAGAGATATCTAAAAGAAGAGATAGCTAGAACTAGCGGACTGGCCTGGGCACCTTAAAGCCTTATATATGAATAAAAAATGAGAGCTCCTGCCTAATGTGGCTAAAAATAGTATCTAGGTGGTTGTATTGGGATTTTGTCCTAGCTCTCATTTTTATTTTATTTCCTTATTGATGAAAAAAAACAAATATAATGAGAGATATAGACCTAATGAAAGGAGATTGGGTTAAGAACGAATTTGGTGAAGCCCAACAGATTGTAGAAATTCGTGATGACTTTATCATGCTTCTCTATAATGACCTATACCCCTGTGATGATATAGAACCAATCTGGATAAGTGAAGAAATTCTAAAGAAAAATGGTTTTAGTAAGATTAATGGGTTCTATCGAAAGACAGTTAATGAGGGATATGATTCTTGGATTATTGAAGTGAGTGGTTTGGAAATGGGATTTGGATACCTTGATATAGAACATACATGTGATGATATAGGTCAAGGAGGAATAGACCATCTTAAAATTAGATATGTCCACGACCTCCAACATGCTCTTACTATCTGTGGTCTTAATGGAAATGAGTTTTTATTATGATTAAAGTAAATGTTTATTTAAATTATGTCGGTGGTGATGCCGTTATTGTTGGAACTATAGAGGGTTCTTCACGAAACGAAATTATAGAAAAGTTTAAAGAAGTATGGCTAACTGAGAACCGAGAAATTGAATGCTATGGTAATTCAATAGAGATTGTTAATGAAGATGGTGATTGTTGGTATGTCTATTTATAGTAAAAAAAATAGGTGAGAGCTAGAATCTCACCTTTTATTTTTGTCCTCAGGTATAATTGGTTTAAAGCTAATTTATTTCTATCTTAAAAGGTTTGATTTCCATTGCTACAGCCTTAAGATAAGCAAAATATCCACACCAGGGACAATGATAATAAAAGAGGGTTCCATCATCACGTTTAAGATTTATCCCTGGGTCTATATTATCAGTCCTGTGATAAATTGGCTTTGCATACCACCAGGAAGTCTTATAATCTCCTATCTCTGGGTCCCTATACCAACTATCATTTTCGGCCCTATAAGCTCTGTAATGATTAGAGATAGCAATCATATTTTCTATTACTATCTTTTCATCAGTCCAGGAATAGTCAAGAACCTCATTAGATTCATAACTACTAAAACTATCACCGTCTTTATATGTTACTCTTATTATAAAATTCATAGCTATTCTTCTTCGTTATATCCACAATCTATCCAAACTTCGCCTCCTAGTGTGCCACCCCTTTCAAAGTATTCACAGTCATAACAATTTTCACGACAAAGAAGACAGCCAGGGTTATATTCATCTTTCTTTGGTATAACTATTTCTATACAATCATAAAATCTCTTCATACCTCTTTAAGACTTTCTAGAATTTTCTTTGTATAGTCATTAATATAATCTTCTGCATTCTGAGGACTAATAAATGCAGCATAATCATAATCAATAGTATAAATTAGGTCCTTCAGAATCTCTCTAATCTTTTCTTCCATAATACTTATCTAAATATCTACAAAGTCGTGTCCAATCTTGTTCATCAAATGCTTTATCAATATCAGCACACTCCCCATTGGATAAACACATTTTCCCTTCTGGCCGGATATCATCAAGAAAGTTCATAAATCCAAGTGCGAGAACTTTTTTAATCCTATTATAGTCTTCCATTATAAGTCATATCAAAAATTTCAGGACCTTTGAATAACCAGATAGCGGCCTCTATAAATGCAACAAAGGCAGGTATAAAGGTCCAACAGAATAAGACAGCCAAGAGACCAAGAATCATCCCACCTTTATAAAATTCTTGAAGTCCTATAGCCCCACCAATGAGAGCTAGGAGAATAAAACACCAATAATTTAACTTCTTTTTCATAATCACTTTAGAATTCATTTTTAGAAATTTTATTTTCTTCTATTAGAGATATCTTTTCATTTATCTCTTTTAGTCTATTCGAAATATTACAGAAAACTTCTATAATTAAATACAGTAATGCGCAAACTGCACAATACAAAAACCCCTTAAGTACACTTATACCAAAAAAGGGAGAGTCCCCATCTAAAAACCAAATAATCGAAGACGATATTAGATTAATAACCTCTAATGAAATAGATATTATTAATAAAGTTCTAAATACCCAAGATAGTATTTTTTCTGGATTCATTATTTATGTTATTATTTATTTCTTCTACGTTTTTTAATATTTTGATAACTACTTTTACTAATGCCCAGAAGAAAAATGTTATAAACCATGAGACTATAACTGCGACAATAAATGGTCCGGTAATAGTTTCAGTAGCAATAAGAATAACTCCAGCAACTATATTTATGACTAATATCATAGTATTTAAAAATCCTAATACTTCTTCTATAGTAGTCTTTTCTATAGTCATACTGTTATTATTTTGTTCTTGGAGCAACGGTAAATTTAAATTATTCTGCTGTGGTTTTATAGTTCCTGATTTTTGTAGGGGCGATTTAAAATTATCAATATTATTTGGGGGCATTGAATCTATATTTTTAGTTTCTTGGATAGAAGATTTAATTTTCATTGTCTCTCTACCATGCCGTAATAATATATCTAGTACAATACCTAAGAATATAAAAATTGCTAATATTGAAAATCCTAACATTGGGTTAATATTAATGAGATGAATAAGACTTAAAACTAACCAGGCTATTATTGCTATTTTTAAAGCCTCAATTAATAACTTTTTTATCATCATAAATAAGGGAGGAGAGGCGTGTGGAGAGCGAATTGGGGTGTTTTGAGGGAAGAAAAAGAAAAAGGGATTACTTTCCCTCTTTCTTGTACTTCTCTGCCAGGGCTTTGATACTGGCATCGTTCTGATGTCTCTTGAAAAACTCATAGAGACTCTCCTCTCCACTGGAAGGGAGGCGCTTGTGGGTCTCACAGAACTTCCGGAGACCATCAATTGAATGACGACTATAAGCCATATTGCAATTAGTATTGATTTTCATATATAAGGCTATAAAGAAATTTAAGACGGAATAAAAAAATCCAGAGGTATTATCACAACAACTCTGGATTATAATCGCTCGCTTTTCATATATAAGGAAATAAAGAGGTGGTTATGATTCCGCCTCTCTAATAAATTTCTTGTATTCTTTTTCTTTTTCTTCAGCCTGGGACTCTAGTTCTAAGTATAAATTCCAAAGCTTCTCATCTTTACAGCCACCCTTATTATATTCCTCAAGGGCATCTAGGGCTTTATCTCTTAGGGCCATCTCTTGATTAAAAAGTTCTCTGGCCTCTAAAAGTTTTGTACGTGTCATCATAATATAAACTGTTTTTAGTTCATATATAAGGAAATAAAGAGGTAGAATCAATGTTCTACCTATCTAAGAATTCGATACTGTCGCACCAATAGATACTTGAATCACAGCAGGAGACTCGTAATAAATCTTGTGCCCAGGAACAACCAGCCATACAGATAATTTCTTTAATCCTATCTATATCAACTCTTGCAACCTCAATATGACTTGAATATAGGACAGCAACTTTATTCATCTCCTTAAGGCCTTTCATATATCCTTCACGCCTCTCCTCATTAATATCTTTCCCTCCATCATACGGGTCAATCACACCGTCCATAGGGTAGGCATCATAAGCTTTTCGTAATATTTCTTTTTCAGTCATACTCATTTATAACCTGTAAAACTTTAACAAAAATCGTAATCCAAGAACCAAGAATATATAAGAGACACTTAAAAAGAAACTTTATATTCTTAATCCTAAATCCCCAATTGGCATCTAGTATAAAAAGCATTACTAAAAAGACACCTATAAAATAGAAAATTATTAATCTGTTATTCATATTTTATACATTCTCTCAGGTGCTTCCAACGCTAATCCTTTTTCAATAAGATGATTAATATCAAAATGCCTCTCAAGAAACCACGATATTGCAAAAAGGATTCTTCCATAGAAATACCTATATCATAAATATCATTATGAAAGGCACAATCATAACACACACCAAGTTTTATAACCTCATTTCTCTCTTCTTCAGTTATAGAATACATTGGTCGGAGATAAGGTTTAATGCTCTCTAAATAACCTGTATAGTGTACATCATCAGCAACTCTTCTATAATCTTCACCACTAACACTTTTATATGTTTCTAACATCAGAAATTCATCATCAGAAACTCTACCAAACAGTGTATGTATTTGTGGTTCTGAAAAACTTGTATTTTCTACTTTAACACCATACAATAATCTTGCACAAAGATCAGCCAACAAAAGTTTCTTTTCTTCCTGTGTCATATTCTATGATTTTCAATGTCTTCAATTACTTTTTTAGCCATAGTCGTTACACTATAATTGGAATCTTCATCTAATTTTATCGCTATTGGCAAACCTATTATAAAAGCCAAAGCAAGCAATACTGGTATTAAACTCTCAATCATATTATTAACTTTTATACATTCCTTCTGGCGCCTTCAAAGCCAATCCTTTTTCAATAAGACCCCTGAAATCAAAATGGTTTGCAAGGAGCCAATCAACATTATTAGAATCTGTAAGAAATACAGCAATTGCATGATTAAGCCTTGCCTCAAACTGTTTTTCTTTAGGAATATCTTGCCAGTTTGGACATCCAATATCTTTAATACCAGACTGGCAGACACACTCATTTAGTTCTTCCTCAGTCATAGAAGACATTGGGCGAAGATAGGGCTTCCAATCAATAATACACCAATCATCTTGTGGGTCAGTTAGTGTATATTTCAAAGAATCTACATCAGAAAAGTCTAATTCTCTATCAACATCGACAATCGCATTAGTTCCTTTCTTTTCCCAATGGTAATGAATTACAGTATCATAAGGCAGCCTTGAGCAAAGATCCTTAATTAATAGTTTCTTTTCTTCCTGTGTCATAATTTCTAATACAATGGTTTCCAATTTAACCTATGATTCTTTTTGATGTGTCGATGATATACTCTCAAAGCTTTCATCCATCT
>AUXO018009921.1_pt1 | contig 16017 bp, 17 predicted proteins | sample 768731 | NCBI WGS metagenome assembly AUXO01 (sample SAMN02715735, study PRJNA202380) | gut metagenome | biome: sheep rumen | host: Ovis aries | place: New Zealand: Palmerston North
ACTATTTATCATAATGAATAATCATTTCTTTTTCAAGTAAAAAGTGCTAAAATAAGAAACTAAAGAAGGGATACTATGGAAGAGATTAGAAAAGACGCCAATCCAAAAGATACCATAAAAAGAATTAAAAAAATATTAAAATCCTTATCCATTCAAACAACCGAGAAAAAAATCAAAAACATTCATAAAAAATTCTATTCCGTTCGCCTCGAAATCAAAGGCTTTTATCATATGGGAACCAATGGTAAAGGATTAACCAAAAATCTAGCCAGAGCGTCAGCTTATGCAGAATTAATGGAACGCCTATCTTCTAGAATTTTAATAAATACCTATTATCTTGGAAAAGAAAAGAATCTTTATAGTTTTACAGATGAAACAGAAAAGAAAACATCCCAATTACCTTTAACATCCTTTTTAGAAAAAGATTTTTCTCTAGATTCGAAAAAATATCAAATTACTTCTACATTTCATAATGTTTTTCAAAATAAAGAAGAATATTTACCAATTAAATTAATCAATGCAACATCTTTCTCAAATGGACTATGTGCAGGAAATAGCTATCAAGAAGCAACATCACAAGGAATTTGTGAAGTATTAGAACGTTTTTGTTACCGAACAATTTTGGAAGAAGAAAAACCTCTTAGTACCATAACACTCGATGAGACAATATCCATCAATAAAAGAATTCAATACTTAGAATCTCTGGGATATACCATAAAAGTAAAAGATTGCAGTCTAGGAAAATATCCAGTGATTGGAGTTTTAATATTAGATCATACAAAAGAAAACTATATTTTTACCGTTGGAAGTGATGCCAACATAAATATAGCCATTCAAAGATGTTTAACCGAAGCTTTTCAAGGACTTAAAAATGAAAAACAATTAAATCAAAAAATGAAACCAATAAAGAATAATTTCTCAAATCTAACAGAGTCTGAAAAAAAGACAAACTGGTTAAAATGCTATGCCAGCAATAACGGAATACATCCACAAATACTATGGCAAGAAAAAAAGACTCTTTCCTATAAAACAATAAAAGTATTTCAAGAGAAAAAAGATAATACATCAAACTATGAATATCTATTATCAATCTTAAAGAAAAATCATTTAGACTTATATATAAAAGATTATTCGTATTTAGATTTTCCAGTCTACAAAGTATTTATTCCTCTTTTATCCAATGTAGATTGTCCTCAAAAAGAAGAATCTTCCCTACTAAACCATCAAGAAAAAATACGAGATATTTATTTTGATCTAACAAAAGAATATTCCAAAAAAGAAATACAGGAAGCGATAAACTCCATAAAACCAGTTTTATCGAATGAAAAATATAAATTTATGAATATGGGAAACTATTTTCATTCTTCTTATTTCTTAAAAACAAACTATAATACCATTTCATTTGAATTGTTCTATCTACTATTAAATTATAAAATCCATACATTCATAAAAGATCTATCATGGATAAGCAATCCTGTATTAAAAGAATACATTCAAAAAATAGATAGTCAAAGGATAGATAATAAGTTTTCTTATATCATAAAGGACTTAAACTTAAAAATACCAACTTGTCCAAACTGTGAAGACTGTCCATGTCGTAGAAATTGTAAATATAAGAATTGGAAAAAAATCAATGAATCATTAAAAAAGAAAGAAACCAATTAAAGTTTCTTTCTTTTTGTTTTATCAATCTCTACAGTACCCTGATTTCCATCTACGGTTAATACATCCTCTTCCCATAGTTTTTTCATAGCTTTTGGTCCAACACCAATAACACATGGAATTCCTAATTCACGAGCAATAATCGCCGCATGACATAAGAATCCACCAACTGTCGTAACAATAGCAGAAGATTTCGATAAAATGTGCATCCATTCTGGATCCGTAAACCAAGCAAGTAAAATATCTCCTTCTTGCCAATCCGTTACTTGATTAATCTTACGAGCATTTACAAAGCGAGCAGGCGCCGTAACTCTACCAGGAGAAGCCGGAATACCAGAGAATACTTCCTTATCAGAAGACTCTACTTGATCCAAAATATCAATCTTAGAAGTAACAGGACGATACTGTAACATAACAAGATGTCCATCTAATATCATCCATTCAAAATCAGCTACTTCGGAAGAATGATTCGTTACCATATCTTGATACTTTAGTAACAATTCCCCAACAACTCCATCTTTACAAGTCAAAGACTCTTCTTTACAAACACCATTTTCCCAAATCTCACATTTTGGAGTCATACGTCCGGATACAAGTTTCTCACCATTTCCCCTTACATGCTCCAAATAACCACTCTTGTCATCTTTTCCAATCCAAACACCAGCATATTCTGGTTCTACATATTTTTGAATGACAACAGCCATATTAGGCTGCTCCAAATGATTGGTAACAATATATTGTTGAAGTCTAGAATTATTCTTAGAATCAATTACTTTTTTCGTTTTCTTTAATAAATTATCATAAGTAACATCTAAATAAGAATCAAACATTCCTGCAAAAGAATTCTTTTCACCATCTTCAATATCAGCAGAACTACGAACCGAATAATGAATATCCAAATCTAAATCAGCAAACAAATCCCAGTTTACCTCATTCGAATTAACAGGAATGACATAACTTTCAGGGATTGGTAAATTATGGGCAGATAATACCGCTAATCCATAAGCTTTTCCCCCTACTAATTTTATCATTTCACGGTCTAATCCAGCCAAATAGTATTTCTTTAATTCTTCCATCGAGATGAGAGGTTTTTTCGACAAATCATAAAAAGCACGATATAAAATTGGATCTTCAATTTCCACATCTACTGGTAGTGGTTTTTCTTCTCGATATACTTCATCCATTTTCATTAAAACTGGCTCAATAACACTTTGATAATATCCATGTTGTTTATCTTGCCATTTCTTTAATATTAAATATTTTTGAAGCAATTCATCCTGATCATCGATCGATCCATCTTTTTCTTCTTGCAATACCTTCTTACCATCTACGGATAGATTTCCTTTATCGAAGGAAGCAATAACATCCAAATAAGAATCTCCATATTTTTCTCTTATTTTTTGAATTAAATTCGTAGCAAAAGAAGCAAGTTCATCTAACGATTCCAATAGTCCATAATAAACCAAAGCTTTCTCAATCATTTCATAATAATGATCAGACTCTTGCGCTTGTTGCAAATAATAATTTGTCTTATCCCTTAACTCTTGCATCGTTTGATCTAATTCCTCGGCCGAAATATCATTCGAAATATCAACATATTTCAAAACATCTTCTAATAAGTCTTCATCATTCATACATTCAAGTAGAATTCTACTAGACCAAGTAGTTAAGTCTTCCGGGAAAAATCGATCACAATGATTTTTCTTAAAATCATAAAACTTTTCAAAACTAACACTTTTTTCCATATAATCACTCCTTATTAATACTAAAACATTTTTTATCTAGAAATAGATAATCACATCGATTTAAAATCAATGGTTTGATAACTTGCAATTTACGAATCTTAGGAATCCGATAAAACATTTTTAAGAAAAATGTTAAAGTCCTCCTTCGATCCCCTGGAAATCTAGAAATTAACCCTATTCCTGGATAAGAAATATTTTTCTCATGTGCCAAGCAAGAATTACGAACTAATTGAAATAAGTTCAAACCAAATAAATCCAAATAAGGACAATGCTGAATAAACCACAAAGTTCGCATAATAGCAAAAATGGGTTCTTTAGGATATCCTATCATAAAGGTAGCCGATACGGTAACATTTTGTTTAGAAAAATTCTTTAAAACTGGTTTAATACTGTCTAAAGATATTCCTTTCCTCATGTCTTGTAATATTTTTTTATTATAACTTTCAATTCCAAAAGATACAAAAGAACAACCACTTCGAACCAATAATGAAACTATTTCAGGATCCTGATATTTTCCATCGATTCTGGTTTCCATCATCCACTTTAAAGAAATAGAATGATCCACAAAGTATTGTGCAACTTCCACAATTTGATCAACCGGAATGCACTCATCTAAAAATACAATGACATCCATTTTATTTTCCTGATACATTTTTCGAATCATTTGACAAATCTTTTTTGTATGGAGCTGTTTATAATTTCCATAATAGTAATAATGGGCACAAAACTTACATTGATGGTGATAGCAACCATAATTTAGGATAAGTGGTAATATTCTTTCACGGGATAGATAATGATCCAATGAAAGAAACGAAAAATCAACTGGATAATGAAATACATCATCATCAATATCAGAAGTAACTTCAAGGAAATCCTCTTTCCATAAAATCGTATTTTTCAAAGAAACTTTCTTGCCCTGAAAAAACTGAATACACTGATAAATCGTAATTAAATGACCAAATAATACAATAGCATCCACACATTGAATTTTATCTAACAGTTCTTTCCCATTTTGATGAATTTGCGTAACATAATTACCACCCCAAATAATAATTACTTGAGGATTTTTTTCTTTGATTTTTTTTGCGAATCTTATCGCAAAAGGAATTTGATAACCAAAAGGAATTTCCATAAAAACAATATCTTGATCTTGATAATTCTCCATTGGAAATAAATCAACAAATGGATGTATATCTCGACTAACTTCTAAAAAATCATCCATAGACTGAATCTTCTTATCATAAGAAAACTGACGATGAAAAGACATATGAAAAGGTTTTAAAAAATCCTGAAATGCCTTTAAAAAATGTTGATTGGCTTCTAATAAATCGATTTTAGAATCTCGAATCTGACTCATTGCAGAGCATAATGCCTCATCATGAATCGCAATCGAATTTAAAAAATAATCCGTCAAATCCACAAACACATTTTCAACATTCTTTTGATCCAAATAGTTTTTCAATAAAACATTACGGACATCTGGATATTGTAAGTTCTCACTTGGAAGAGTATAAATATATATCATTGTACACCTTTCATTCTTTCCACAACTATCTGTGAAAAACGCAAATCTGCAATCCATATTTTAATAAAATAAACATCTTGAAGATGAAAACTTTGAATACCAGGTAATCCTCTTAAAGCATCAGAATATTTTTTATAATAAAATTCATTGGCAACAACAAAGGTAATAAAATTAGCTTCACTCGCATAAATTGTAAGATTCTTTTCATCTTTTAAAGCTTCATAAAGATAATTTCTATTATTCTTCATATACTCAATGGTATTGGAAAAGATATTCAAAATCTTTTCATCTTGAAGTAAGGCAACACAAAACCTTGAAGAATAAGTAGAAATAGAATGTGGTGGAAGAAGAGTATTTCGAAAATCTTTCATATCTCGTATAGTAACAAGATAACCAACTCTTAATCCAGATAAGAAGTATTTTTTCGAAAAACTTCTTAAAATCATGATACGCTCATTTTCTTTTGCCAAGTTGATAAGACCATCCGGCTCATTAGAAAATGATATATAGGCTTCATCGATTAAAATGACACCAGAAAAACAATGAAGAATGGTATCAATTTGTTCCATTGAGAATTTCTCTCCACTAAACCATCTAGGAGATGAAATACATAAAAAGTCATTTTTGCTGCTTTTATAATTTGCTAACTTTTCCACAAAATCGTGACAAGATAAACTAGGAATTTCCACAATATCCTTCTTGTCTTTGTAACAAGATACTCCCCTCGTGTAAAGGCCAAATTCCGGAGTAGCTAAGAAAACTCTATTCCAACACTTTAACGATAATAAAGTAGGAATAAATTGACTGCTTCCAGCCCCTACATAAATATAATTTTTGTCTACTCCAATTTTTTTGGATATTTCTTCTAATAATGGATCTGATAATTGATCCGTCATATCAAAATTAAAATTCCCGTCAAAAAACTTTTTTTGATTTTTCAAAACCCATTTTCTTAATATTTTGTTATCATTCCAAACAGATGAAGCCATATATACACCTCCCATTAGCAAGAATCAGAACAGTAGTTTCCTCCCAATTCAGCTAAAACCACTTTATTATTTGGGAATAAAGTTGTTACTTTTTCTTTAGAGAACAAATTCTTAAAGAAATTGGCAATCTTTTTCGTACTATCACCTCCTTTCAATCTAATTAGTTCCCCTTTAGCGTTCCATTCGTCTTTTAACAGCTAGACAAACTCGGCTATTATTATTTTCTTTAGCAATCAGTTTTAAAAACTGAAATCTTTTTTTGCTAGACCATACAGTAGCAAAATCTTCTTGTAACAAATTTCCTAAACAGTACTCGGTAATAAAAGGACAGCAAAATACATTTCCATTATAGTCAATCGTACATTTACCAATTCCAGCAGAACACTTCCACTGTTCTTTTTGTAAATGTTTTTGTCCATCTTTTCCGAGCAAAAATACTTCACTACTTTCTCCCTCATCTGGCATCTCTGCATATAACAGCTTAGCTCCAGAATCTAAAGAAGAAAGAACTTCTCTTAATTTTTCCATAAATACTTTATGTTCTTCGGTATCTAATTTCATATCACTAGTAGCATTTCCAGAATCAATTAAATTCGATATTTGAATTTTATAGACTCCCATTTGATATAGAGTTCGATATAACTCAGGAATTTGTAAATAATTCATTCGAGACAATACAGAGTTTGTAGTAATTCGATATCCCTTATCAATCATTTTTTGAATATTTCGAATGGTCTTTCGATAATTCCCTTTTCCACGAATGAAATCATGCGCTTTTTCATCCCCATCAACACTGATAAAGAAATCGAGTTTCTTCGATGGAATCATTCCTAATTCTTTTTCCAATTTCTTAGAAAAAGAATCTAACAATATAGCATTCGTAAAAATATTAACTTTAATGTCATTTTTCAAAAGTTTCGCAACAATCTCTGGTAAGGAAGCAACAACCAATGCTTCTCCTCCTGTAATCGTAACTTCCAAGACATTACTATCAATAATTCTATCCGCGATTTTCATTAAATCATTTCTTGGCAATTCCGTAAAATCCAAATCACCTAAGTAGCAATGTTTGCAATGTAAATTGCAACGATTCGTTACCTTCCATTGAACTTTCAAAGGAAAATCTAGAGAAATATTATCATCATAATATTCAATGTTCTGAATTTCTTTTCTCAACATGTGAAGTTCTCTACGCAAAGAAAACGAATTACGATTTAACACTCTCGCCATTTCTCCAATAGTAGTATTTTCAAAATAAGCATTTAATAAATCAAAAGTATATTCATTCACAACATAATACTTATTATCATGTTGAATAATATATTGATCATTTCCAATCGATCTTTTTCTCATAACCGTACCTCAATAATTCCATCTAAATATAAAGTAATGATAAAATCTTTCATATTAGATATTTTAGGATAAAGAGCAAGTATTTCTTCTCCCGTTTTTTCCCCATTAAGAGAAGATAAAGTATGATATCCAATAGAATTGATTTTCCTTAGTGGAACACTTATAAGCAAATAATTCTTTTTTTCTTTTCGAATCATTACATTTTTCATTATTAATTTTTGATTATGAATCTTTTCCCAAACCTGCTCTTCTTTTTGTAGTAGCAAAGCATCACATGTATGAAGAAAGAACTTCCCATCTCCTTCCGCATGACATCCACCCTTACACTTTAAGAAAGACTTACAAATCTGACAAGTATTTGGTAGCCAATTCAATTGATAAAATTTTCTTAGCTCAGGACCACGTAATAGTTTAGAAAGCTTCGTTTGAAAAACATTTCCCAATATATAATTAGAAGATGGACAGATTTTTACATCCCCATTTGCTTCTATCGCAAACATAGTCTGCCCTGCCCCACAAGAATGAGTTAAATACTGATACTTAGGATCACAACTGCAAGGACTAATACAATTACTAATCGAAATCTTAGAATACTCTTGCTTAAGTTTATGGATTTTTTCTAAATAAAGATTAGGATTAATTACTTCGTCTTCTTTTGCATTTCCTAAATAATTAAGTCTTCCAAAACAAACTTCTAGGTTTCTTTTTTTGGCAAATTCCACTACATATTCCATATTCTTCCCGTGAATCGTATTGAAACTTAAAGTACAGTTAAGTAAAAGAGAAAGATTAGGATAATCTTTTAGAAGAATATCAATATTTTTTTGAACACGAGAAAAAGTATGATTCACTCCACATAATGCATCATGACATTTAGGTGTACCATGTAAGGATATTCCAATCGTTTGAACCATTGATAAAATATCCACATCATCCAACAAATGAACTCCATTCGTAACTAACGTTTGATGAAATCCTAGTTCCTGACCATATTTTAATAATGGTTTAATAGAAGGATATAGTAATGGTTCTCCTCCCGTATAAGTAATGGATACAACACCCATCTGTTTTAATTCCGTTAATAAATTTTTAGCCGATTCAAAATCCATATGCCGTCTAGAAGCATATGCTTGCGAACAAAAGGAACACTTCAAATCACAAGCTCCTGTTACTTTTAAATAAACATTTACAGGCGCCATTAAAGTATTCAATGAATAAAAACTATCTACGTTAACCGACTCTACCAAAGCTTCCATATTACTTCACCTTTTTGTCCACTAAAATAAGTCGACACTGAGTCATATCAGGACGTAATTCTTTAATAAAAATTTTCTTTCGTTTTCGACGAAAGATAGAAAAAAGTTTTTGAAACATAACGATACACCTATCTTCCTGAGGTATCATATTCCTTCGAGTTTATACTATAATCATGTTCGAACATTCTGTCAACCTCTATCATAAAAAAAAGAACAAAAAGACTAATTAGCCTCTAAGTTCCTCTAATTTTTCTTGAAATTCTTGTGGAGCATCCACTTGAAAAAACAATTCTTTTCCTGTTCTTGGATGCTGGAAACGAATAGAATAAGAATGCAACATTTGCCCAAACTCCGTACACTTTCCCCTTCCATATAAAGGATCATTTAAAACAGGATAACCAATATAAGCCATATGAACACGAATTTGATGAGTTCTTCCGGTTTCTAGCCTACACTCAATATATGTATGATTTTGAAATCTTTCTAAAACTCTAAAATGAGTGACAGCTTCTTTTCCATGAACATCGGTAACTGCCATCTTTTGCCGATTATTAGAGTCTCTTCCGATAGGAGCATCTATTTCTCCTGTATCATGCTTAATAACCCCCTCAACAATTGCCACGTATTTTCTTTCAACTTCTTTAGAAGCAATCATTTCGGATAGTTTTTCATGAGTCCACTCATTTTTAGCAACTAGCATCAATCCACTTGTATCCTTATCCAAACGATGAACAATTCCAGGGCGACTTGCTTCACCACTTGTTAATTTATAACGATATAGTAAAGCATTTACCAAAGTTCCTGTATAATGACCAGGAGCTGGATGAACAACCATTCCACTGGCTTTATTCAAAACAATTAAATCATCATCTTCATAAACAATATCAAGAGGTAAATCTTCTGCGACAACATGTAACTCATAATCCAAATCCTCTTCCACGTCAATAATATCTCCCATTTTTACACAGTAAGAACGATTGACCGTTTTCCCATTTACGAGTACTTGATCTTCTTGAATTAATTTTTGAATTTTGCTACGAGATAGTTCCATTTTACTAGCCAAATAACTATCAATTCTCAATCCATCTTGTTCTTCCACTTCAAACATAATAATCCCTACTTTTTCTTCTTATCTTTTTTCTTTCGATCTAGAAATAAATTGGTAATTACAGAGGAAATAGATAATACTACTAAAAATGTTAAAAACGATGTCATAACAGCACTCATAAAATCCCTCTTTTCATATTAATTGTAATATAAGAAAAGAAAAAAGTCTAGAAAACTAGACTTTTTATTAATCACTAATTTCAACGTATTTCTTTTCTGGTGATTTCTTTTCAGGATCTACTTTAGGAACTTCCAAAGTTAAAATACCATTTTTGAAAGAAGCCTTAATTTTATCGTTTTCTACATCTTCACCTACATAGAAACTACGACTAACTTCTCCCGTAAATCTCTCACGACGTACATAGTTATCTTTATTATCTTCATTTACTTCTTTATTTGTTTTTGCGTTAATTGTTAAATAACCATCTGTAACATCTATTTTAATATCTTCCTTATTGTATCCAGGTAAATCAACATCTAAAACATAACTATTTTCTGTTTCACGAATATCCGTTTTCATTAAGTTTAAAGTTTTATCCTTTCCTGTGAAAAAACCATCTCGAAAGAAATCATCATCAAATAAATCAAAATCTCTTCTTGGCATTAACATCATATAAATCAACTTCCTTTCATAACATGTGTTATCTTATCGGTAGCACAAATAATAATCAATTAACACCTGTAGTATTTCTTACTACATCTTAATAGTATCACTATTTTTAGCACTTGTCAATAGCAAGTGCTAATTTTTTTCTAAAAAGAAATGTCATATTTCTATGACATTATTATTTTATGGCAAATTGTATAAATTATAACTGTTTTTTTAAAACAAATTGATAAATACAAGTACTCGTTACCGCAAAACTTGCAAAAATAACAAGAATCATAATGGCTAATTGACTACTTGCTTCAGAACTAGAAAAAATACTAGAACGAGAAGATCTTGAAAAGGAAGAAAGACTCGTTTCTAATTCTTCAAATTCTTCTGAATAATCACTAACAACAGTTTGGCCTTCTTCCGAAATTCCAAATCCTGCTCCTATTAAATCTTCTGCTTGTACCAAAACAGGCGCAAACGCAAAAGAACATAAAACCATAATCATAATAAATAGTTTCTTCATATGAACACCTTACCTTACTATTCCATCATAACGAATTTTCACTAAAAAATCAAATAAAACTATTATCTATTTTTTTATAAATTGTAAAACTTCTTGAAAAAACTTTTCCTCATCGTCCATAAACACAGCATGTTTACATCCAGAAAATAGAATATTTTCGATATTAGTATATCCAATACCATTCAAAAATTTCATACTATTTTTCCAATTCTTTTCTCCTTTAATAATAATATCGTCACTTCCCGCAACAAATAATATTGGCAAATCAGGATGTTGAACATTCCAATTTTTTTTACTATATACATCAATCATTAATTGAACTAAATTAATAAATCCATTTACCGTAAAAGTAAAACTACAATGAGGATCCTGTTTATACTCCTGGACATAATTATAATTAGTAGTTAACCATTCATCTAAACTCTTAGGAGTAAGAGCCAAATGTTCTAATAACTTACTACGATAACGTTCTCCCATAACGATTTTATAAATTTTTGTAAGCAACAAACCAAAAGGAGCAATCACATTTTTACTAGGAGATCCACAAACAATAAGATGATCAATTTCAGAATCATATTTTTTTAAATATTTTCTCACAACCAATGAACCCATACTATGTCCAAATAAAGAAAGAGGAATATTAGGATATTTTTCTTTGATATACTCTGTAATTTGATGAGTATCTTCTACAATATAATCGGCTTTTTCTTCATAGAAATAACCTAAATCTTCATCCTTATAAACACTCTTACCATGACCACGATGATCATGAATAATACAAACATAATTCTTTTCGGTAAAGTGTTCCATTAAATCATAATAATAAGTTTGATGTTCCATCATTCCATGCGTAAATTGAATAATACCAATTGGCTTTTTGTTAGGAATAAAAACAGTCGTAAATAATCGTAAATCATCACATTTCGATGGAATATAAAAAGATTCTTTTTTCATATTATCCCTTCTTCATTTCTTTATTCTTAGAAATATTTCGCTCATAAAGAGACTTTAACGGTTTAAATTGGTCTGATAAATCCAATCGTTCTTCTAAATACTCTCCATCTTCCCAATAAGCCCGAGCAGCATAAGCTTCAATTCCATGATTAATCGCATTACTAGTTATAACACGGTAGGTATCATCAATAACTTCCAAAGCCGCACAATTCGAAAACAAAAGGCCTATTTGCTTACTATTCTTTAAGATTTCTTTTACACTTTCTTCACGACCAACCTCATCACAATGAGGCACAAACAATCCATCTAAAAATCCCAAACAATCCATTCCAATTAAAGGTTGCTCCGGACCATATTTAATCCGTAAAGAATCACTGGAACATTCCTTAAACCAACAATTAGCACCGGCAGACAATCCACACAATACTTTTCCATTTTGCCAAGCTTGATAAAGTACTTTATCAAATCCTGTTTTCTTCCACAAATCTATCATATCGAGAGTATTTCCACCACCTTCATAAATAATATCAGCCCATTCTATTTTTTCTCGAACCGTATCAGAATCTTCCAGTTCATCACTTTTTAAATCCCTGCAAATGCATCCAAAGCGTTCATAGATAACTCTCATTGTTTGAAAATAGCCTTCTTGATTTCCTAATATTTGAGAATGCCCAATAAACAAAAAATGTGGATTTTTTTTACCAGTTAATTCAACGATTTCCCCATCCATTGGTCTTGTTTCATAAGCAGCATGAGATCCATCTGGACGTAATCGACCATTTTCTCCACCACCAATTGCTACAATCTTTTTCATAAGACCAACTCCATTCAATACAATCATACCAAAAAAGTAGATTTTCATCTACTTTTCTTCATAATTTAAATGAAATGTTGCATATTTTTGAAGATTATCTTCACTAGGAATATAATAACGTTCTTCTTTATGTAAAGAAGCAATCATATTCATTTCAGAATCCGTCAATTCAAAATCAAACAATTCAAAGTTTTCACGAATATGATCTGGGTTTTTACTTCCTGGAATAACCACCATACCACATTGAATATGCCACTTCAAAATAATTTGAGCCACCGTTTTTTGATGATTATTGGCAATGGTTGTTAAAATAGGTTCTTTTAATAAATTTGTATCGCCATGTCCTAAGGGATACCAACTCATAAATTGAATATCATGAATAGCCGCTACCCTACGTACTTCCTTATTCCAAAAATAAGGATGAGCTTCTGCTTGAATAACATGTGGTTTTATTTCACAATTATTTAGTAATTCATTAAGAGATTCTCCTTCAAAATTAGAAATACCGATTGCTTTTATTTTCCCTTCTTTATAAGCTTTTTCCAATAATTTATATCCAGCTTTCCAATTTCCAGCAGGTTGATGTAAAAATAATAAATCTACATATTCTAAACCTAGTCGTTCTAACGTTTCATCAACCGCCTTTTCATTTTCATATTCAGTTGGCCAAAGTTTAGTAGATACAAACAACTCAGAACGAACAACCCCAGAATTACGAATAGCTCTTCCAACAGCCCTTTCATTTACATAAGCATTAGCCGTATCCACCAAACGATATCCATCTTTTAAAGCAGCTAAAACACTTCTTTCTGCCTCTTCAGGGGATAATAAAAACGTTCCAATTCCAAGTGCAGGCATTTTGCATTGATTACTTAATTCAAAAAAAGTCACACTTCATTCCTCCAATTCTTCTACCTATATCATACCACAGGAAATAGAATAATAGTCAAACAAAAAAAATTATGTTACAATAAAATCCAGTTGTTGACAGAAAGGAGTAAAACTATGAAATTACTAGTAAGTGACTTTGACGGAACCTTTTATACGGGAGAAAATCCAATTAAGAAAAACGTTGAAACCATTCACCGTTGGCGAAGTCAAAATAATTTATTCATGCTATCAAGTGGTAGAAGTTTTGAATCGCTAATGGATAAAGTAGAAAAATATCAAATTCCTATCGACTTTTTAGCAACAGAAGATGGTTCTCATTTGTTTGATAAAACCTCTACTCTACTACATGAAACCAATATGTCATTAGATATTTATTCTGCACTAACTCCTTTATTTCACATGGATCATTATGAAGAGATACAATTCGGTACTACAAGAGAATATGAAAATGCTTTTCCAAACAATCAACCAATTAGTAGCATTAATTTTGTCCTAAAAGATCAAAATATAACTCCAGAGTTTTTAGCCGAATGGAAACGAATTAAGGCCATACATCCAACCTATAGTTTCTTAGTATATGGTTATGGAGATACTGTTTTCTTCTGTATCAAACCACAAAACGTAACCAAGTCTACTCCAATACAGTTTTTAGAAAGCTATATTCCGAATTTATCAAAAGAGGAAATTTATACCATCGGAGATGGAGACAATGATAAGTTTATGATAGAAGAATATAATGGATATCAAATTGGAATCAATCCTAGATTAAGGAAATGTTCTTTAAAGACTTATAAAAATGTTCGCCAATTAATTCATGATATAGAAACACAAAAAGTAAAAAAGAGAGAATTCTAATTTCTCTCTTTTTCAATTTATAAATATTTTATAGGAAATGGATTAAAAAATATTCTTCTTTCTGTTCAATCATAATAGTATTTTTTAAGTGTTGAATCTTCTTTGGTTGTCCTAATAAAATATCATAGTTTTGTGTATCACCATTAATCGTAACATTAACCGTTAATATATTCGATTGAAAATTAACATACTCAAAACCAATTCCATCCATCTCAATATAATTACCTTCACCTTCGTATAAATACAAAATAGTACCAGGTATTTCTTCTATCTCCTCTACTACAGGTGCTTCTGGTTCATTAGGAGTAGCAGGCGGATTCTCTACTGGAGTAGGATTATCGGCAGAGGCTGGTGCCTCTTGATTAGCCGGTTTATCAACCGTAGTAGTATTATTAGTAGGCTCTTCTTTCACTTCTTTTACTTCTGTATTCTTTTTATCGGTTTCTTTTTCTGTTTCTTTTTTAATCTCTTTCGTATCAGTACTTTTTATTTTCTCTTTAGAAGGTTCTTTTTCTTCAATACTTATATCACTATTACTAGAATGTAATCCTTTACCAAGAATTGCTCCAAAAACTCCAACTACTAATATTACTACCAATACAACAAAAGGAAGAAAGGGACGTTTCATTTGTTTATTCTCTTCTTTTAAAACTGTATCTTGAGTTTGTTCACTGTCCACTTGATTATTTACTTCATTATTATTCATAAAGATTCTCCTATTCTATAGAAACATTATATAATGGTTAGAATCATTATTCAACAATAACAATTCTTGATTGACGTAAAAAACTATAAGACATCATAATACTTCATCATACATTGATAAAATTGATGAAATAATGAATCATTAGAATAAACTCTTTTATTAACTTCTATCATAATGGATTTAACATTAGGATAACGATTCGATATAATACTTCCACTATATGGATAATTAACCATAACAGAATAACCATAACTGTGAAAATGACGAATGGTTTTTTTTAATAAATCTTTATCAAAGTTTTCTTGATTAATACCAATACAAATATCTGGATTGTCCCTTTTATGAAACATCTTATAAACAAATTCATCTGAGAAACTATGTAAATCAATGATAAAGCAATCGGGATATACACTGAAAACTTGCTCAACCATTTGATCCAATTCTTGATGATGTTTTTTGTAATAATACTCAATCACATATTTCTTATAAAAAGAATCCAATTGAACAAACTCTCGTTGATTCGAATCTCTTTCATAAATAGCACCCATACCATATTTTGACATTTCTTCTTTGGAATCATCCAAATACCTCTCAACATCACAAAACATCCTAGAATAAGAAAACTTCACAACATTAGAAAAATTAGGAGGTAAAAACTGATCAATTAAAAAATCACTAATAAACTGATTCTCCTTTTCAAAATACTTAGAATCAACCATCAATCTTTTTTGAAAACATCTAGGTATTTTCAAAGAAGAATGTGGTACATGAATAATATACTTTTCCATAAATTCTCCTCTCCTCATACACTATCAAGAAAAGAAAAACCTCATACGAAAAAGTATCAGGTTTATTCGTATTTATCATTCAAAGAAATTCTTTGTTGGTATTACCACCTAATTCAATAGGTTGGTGCAAGGTCATAGAGCCAATTCTCTCACTTGCTCTTGATAATGTAAATTGTAAAATCATTATATCACATTTATAAATAAAAGGAATAAAAAAAGTGACCTAGTCTCACGACTAGGTCTTCAGGGGG
>AUXO013995181.1_pt1 | contig 16011 bp, 19 predicted proteins | sample 768731 | NCBI WGS metagenome assembly AUXO01 (sample SAMN02715735, study PRJNA202380) | gut metagenome | biome: sheep rumen | host: Ovis aries | place: New Zealand: Palmerston North
GAACCCGTGATACAGCCTTGAGAGGGCTGTGGCTTAACCGCTTGCCGAACGCGCCGTTTGCTCAATTATTTTATCATATCCTTTTTTGAATATCCACTATTATTTAATCATTGTAAAATCCTAAATAACGGATAATTTTATACGACGCATAAATATGAAAGACCGTATCCGCATCCAATGTTGTCAGCCCAGAAATCTCACCAATTTGTTTTAAACGGTAATTCAAGGTATTGCGATGAAGAAAAAGTTCTGCGGCCGCTTCTTTAGCATTCAGGTTTTTTTCTATGTATACCTCCAATGTTTTCAATAAATGCGTATTCCTTGACATATCATAATCAAACAGCTTTTGTATACCTGGATGAATGTATTCTTTTACCAGTTCCTCCGGCGCTGTATCGATAATCTGATAAAACAAGGTTTGTTTATAATTCATGATCGGAGGGTCCATAGGAATCTTTTCCAGGATCCGGCAGCCGATTTCTGCTTGTTTGTAAGCTTGTGGTAAAAGATATATATTATCCAGACTCTTTGAAATTCCAATGCTCCGTATTGAATTCATCAGATCCGACTGTGTAACCTGCTCATATAAAACCCTCAGCTCATCCTCTGTCAATACGATTGTTAAGCCATTTCCGTATTCCACAACATAACAATCATCCATCATCTCATGTAGCTGACGCCGTATATATAAACGGTACGGTAACGCCTGTTTCTTTAAATATATGCAGACACAGTACATATGTTGATTCCATTTATTGACTCTTAAGCCTCGGACATAGTTTCCCTCCAGCAAACTGCGAAGCATGCTCTCATATAGATTGTTAAAAAGATAGGAATACTGATCCATACTTTTTACGATTGATACCAGATTGTCTCCGATTCTTGACAGATAGCGGAAATGATACGGATCAAATCCTTTCATATTATCCAGCATGATCAAATATCCTACAGGATGCTGTTGGGATGTCAGTATCGCTACCAACTCATTTTCTTTCTTTTTCCTGGTGATAATAAAAGTATTGGTATCCTGTATAGATTCTATGCTCAACAGTTTTTTTTCCAGTTCCTGGATAAACATCGGAGAACATTGTTTTCTCTGGATTGCTGCATTCCAAGAAGAATCAATAATGGATATTTGTTTGGAAGATGCTATGATCCGATACTCATTATCAACAAAAATCAAAGGACGTTTAAGGAAAGAGGAGGCTTTCTCTATCATTTGCTCCATATCCATTGTTTCATGATCAGTTGTCAATATCTCCTGAAATGTCGCTTCCAGTTTCTGATCCTGCATAAACGCATTGGTCACAACATTCAGACATTCCGACATATGCGTCATATCAACCAGAAACACCGATGCATCCTTCTGGATACTGGCTGGTTTTGACATGCACAGCATTGTAATATCCTCTTTAATATGTGAAGCAACCCCTATATATAAACAATGTGAGGAGCTTGCATCTTCATTGACCAGGAATTCAAAATTTTCTAAATTATGTTTTTTCCCGCTCTGCAGCACAGTACCCAGTTTTTTATTTTCCAGAAAATCAAATAATTCATTATTATGCATATATTTATACCTGTTTTAATTGTGCACTCTGCATTGAAATTTGTCAAAACTTTGTTCTTGATTTATAAAAAAGAAGACACCAATTTCTTAGTGTCCTCGTTGATCAACAAGTCATTTACTTTTATGACATTCTATTTTCCATATACATTGATACGGGTGATAGCTCTTTGTAAAGCCAAGTTGGCCCGACGCATGTTAGTATCCGCATCTTTTTTCTCAATACGTTCCTTTGCCCTTTTGTATGCTGCCTGTGCTCTTTCGATATCGATTTCACCTTTTCCTTCAACTGCATCCGTTAAGATCAATACATTTTTGTTTTCCATTTTAAGAAAACCGCCAGACAGAGCATATTCATCGATTTGTGAAGTATGACCTATCAGCATAGGACAAGGGACCAGAGCAGCAAAGATAGGCGTATGATTTGGTAAAAGTGTAATTTCACCTTCCACAGTTTTTACATGAATACTGTCGATATCTTTATCCATATACACTTCCCTGGGGGTCACAATCTTAATATGCATGATTATTCCCCGGTCAACTGTTTGGCTTTGGCAACGGCTTCCTCAACCGTTCCGACCATCATAAACGCCTGTTCCGGCAGATCATCGTAGTCTCCATTCAATATTTTTTCAAAGCTGTTGATCGTATCTTCCAAAGATACATATTTACCGTCAATTCCCGAGAATACTTCGGCAACGTTAAATGGCTGGGATAAGAAATTACGGACACGTCTTGCCCGATTTACAATTTTCTTGTCCTCTTCGCTCAGTTCATCCATACCCAGAATGGCAATGATATCCTGCAGTTCCTTATAACGCTGTAGAATACTTTGCACGCCACGAGCGACGTTGTAATGACGTTCTCCGACTACCAGTGGATCCAGGATACGAGAACTGGATTCCAATGGATCTACTGCCGGATAGATTCCTAATGCAGCTATACCACGGTCTAATACAACCTTGGCATCCAAATGTGTAAAAGCTGTTGCCGGAGCTGGGTCCGTCAAATCATCGGCTGGCACATAGACTGCCTGAACAGATGTAATAGATCCTTCCTGTGTGGAAGTAATACGCTCCTGCAGTTGTCCCATTTCAGTAGCTAATGTCGGTTGATACCCGGCTGCGCTTGGAATTCGGCCTAACAAGGCACTAACTTCGGATCCGGCTTGTGTAAACCGGAAAATATTGTCAATAAACAACAAAACATCCTGATGTTCATGATCACGAAAATATTCAGCCATCGTCAACCCGGTCAGACCCACACGCATTCTAGCTCCCGGACTCTCGTTCATCTGTCCGTATACCAGTACGGTTTTATCTAAAACGCCGGATTCTTTCATTTCATAATACATGTCATTGCCCTCACGGGTTCTCTCCCCGACGCCTACAACGACCGATTTACCACCATGCTCTGTGGCAATGTTGTGAATCAATTCTTGGATCAATACGGTTTTTCCTACACCGGCGCCACCAAACAGCCCGATTTTTCCACCCTTCATATAAGGGCATAGTAAATCAATGACTTTGATTCCTGTTTCCAAAGGGACACTCTGTGTAGACTGTTCGTCAAAGGCCGGAGCTTCTCTATGGATCGGCATGTACTCTACATCATCCGGTAACTTTCCTAATCCATCGATCGGACGTCCTAATACATTGAACATACGGCCGAGTATTTTATCACCGACCGGCGCCTGGATCGTTGCTCCAGTATCGATGGCTTCCATGTCTCGCACCAGTCCGTCGGTAGAGCCCATGGCAATACAACGAACCTGATCGGCACCGATTCCTTGTGCTACCTCTAAAATCAAACTATCTTCGTTTTCCCTTTTTACTTCAATCGCTGTCAATAGATCCGGCAGGTGGTCCTGAGAAAAAGCCACATCCACGACAGGCCCGATAACCTGTACGATTTTTCCTATATTCTGACTCATTTCTACCTCCTGTTACGTTAATGCGTTCGCACCACCGACAATATCAATGATTTCGTTGGTGATAGCTGCCTGTCTGGCCTGATTGTATGCCAACAGCAATTCTTCTTTTAATTCGTCCGCATTATCTGTAGCAGCTTCCATCGCCATACGGCGGCTGGCCTGCTCACTCGTTTTACTTTCTAAATAGCGCGTATATACAATTGATTTGATTGCCATCGGTACAATAATGGCAAGCAATTCGGATTCCTGTGGTTCATAATCCGTAATTGCATTGGTACCGATTTCCTGATCGTCTTCCCTCAATGTTACTGGAACAATGGTTTCCATGATCGGCTGGAATGTCAATGTGTTCTTATAATGTGTATACATCACCTGGATCCGCGATATTTCTCCTTGTTCAAACAGACGTAAAGCCTTTTCAAGAACAGAAGAAAACTCCTGGTAGGCAATATCATTATTCAGATTCATCAATTCCGTCTCTATCGAAATATCACGAGCACGGGCCCATGAACATCCTTTGAAACCAATCATGACAACATGGTCATTTTCATGAATCTTATCCTTCAAGATCCGGAACACATTCGCATTATACGATCCACACATTCCCATATCGCTGGTAAAAACAATCAGAAAAGCCGGTTTCCCTTCATTTTCATTTAAATAAACAGAATCGGATTCATTGTTCTTCAGAGCAAAGTTCAACAATTGCTCAAAGGCAATCGCGTACTCCTTGTTGTTGTCCATAAGCCGGCGCTGTTTTGTCAGTTCCGTACTGGCAATCAGCTGCATGACCCGTGTAATCTTGGACGTAGATTCCACTGAACGGATACGATTCTTTATAGCTTGTCTGCTTTGTGCCATTTTTAAGCACCTTCAGACATTGTAAATACTTTCAGATAGGCTTCAATTGCAGTACGCATCTGTTGCTCCAGACTTTCATCCAGAGCTTTTTCTGTTTCTATGCGATCAAATACATTCGGATATTCAGAATGGACATAATTCATTAATCCTTCTTCAAATGCATTGACCTGTTCCACTTCCACATTTTCCAGATATTTATGCTTAGCCGCATACAAAGACAATACCTGCTCAGCTACAGACATCGGTTTATATTGATGCTGTATCAGCAGTCTTTCCAGACGGGCACCATGATCTAGAATGGATTTGGTTGTCGCATCCAGATCAGATCCGAATTTAGAGAATGCTTCCATTTCATGGTATTGTGCCAGTTCCAGTTTCAATGAATTGGATACTTGTTTCATGGCTTTCACCTGGGCGGCTGAACCTACACGGCTAACGCTCAGGCCGCTGTCTACACTCGGTCGAATACCGGCATTAAACATATCTGTATTCAAAAATATCTGTCCATCGGTAATAGAAATTACGTTGGTTGGAATATATGCTGCAATATCGCCGGCCTGCGTTTCAATAATCGGCAAAGCCGTTAATGATCCACCACCGTATTCCGGACTCAGACGGGCTGCACGCTCCAATAAACGGGAATGTAAATAGAAAACATCCCCAGGATATGCCTCTCGTCCCGGCGGACGACGAAGCAGTAAGGACATGGTACGATAAGCCACTGCGTGTTTGCTGAGGTCATCATAAATGATCAGAACATCCTGTCCTTGCTCCATCCACTCTTCACCCATCGCACATCCGGCATATGGAGCCAGATACTGCAACGGAGCCGAATCACTGGCTGTAGATACAACGATCGTTGTATATTCCATAGCGCCGGCTTGCTTTAACTTTTCAACAATTTGTGCAACCGTACTGGCTTTCTGCCCGATGGCCACATAAATACATTTTACATTTGTATCTTTCTGATTCAAGATCGTATCAATTGCTATGGCTGTCTTTCCGGTTTGACGATCCCCGATAATAAGCTCACGTTGACCGCGACCAATAGGAATCATGGAATCCAGTACTTTTAAACCGGTCTGTAAAGGAACCGATACACTTTTACGGGTCATAACCCCCGGTGCCACTCGTTCAACCGGTCGTGTTTTCGTGCTCTCCACCGGACCTTGTCCATCAATTGGTTGTCCTAACGCATTCAATACACGTCCAAGCATACAGTCTCCGACCGGAACTTCTACAATGTGGCCTGTCCGTTTAACCGGGTCTCCTTCTTTGATGTCCGGATTATCCCCCAGCAATACAACACCGACATGTTCCTGTTCCAGGTTCATGACCATTCCATATACATCATGAGGGAACAATAACAGTTCACTCATCATCGCATTTCGTAAACCATATACAATCGAGATACCATCACCAATGCTGATGACTGTACCACTTTCTGTCAATTCTAGATCCTGGTCGATATTTTGAATTTGGGCTTTAATCAATTTACTGATTTCTGCTGGATTTAAACTCATAGTATCACCTTTCCTATCCGCGTTTCATTCGTTCTTTCATCGCTTCCGCTCTTGATACAATCGTATTATCGAGAACGAATTGACTCGTTTGCACGCGTAAGCCTGCAATCAGACTCTTGTCTGTATTTATTAACAATTCCACGTTTTTCTTTAATTTCTGTGTCAATAAAGCCTTTAAAGCTTTCATCTGCTGTTCATCCAATTCACTGGCTGAAGTCACGTTTACCACTTCAATCTGATGGTCTTTATAATAGTACTCACGATAGGCCAGAAATATTTCCGGTATATACGCACTGACATCATGCATGACCAAGACCTGGTTAAAGCGATAAATCAAGGGATCCAGTTCCTGTTTAAATACAGTATCCAGAACCTCTTGCTTCTTCACCCGTGTCACCTTTGGATGTTTCAAAAACTGCACCAGTTCCGGATTCGATTTCCAGATACCAGCCAGTTCCTCCAGCCGATCCATCACTTCTTCTGACTGATCGTTTGTCTGCGCAATTTCATATAGTGCCTGACTATAAGGGGAAACATCTACCATTGCTGATCCCCTGCCTGTTGAATAAAGTCATCCACAAATTTTTTCTGGATTTCTTCATCCATTTCTTTTTCAATCAGTTTTTTCGCCGCTTCCATCGCTACATCGCTGATTGCATCGCGCATATCCTGCTGCGCTTTCCGGCGATCACGCTGAATCTCTTCCTGCGCTCTTTCCTTGATGCGGGATGCTTCATTCTCGGCCTGCTCGATAATCTGGCGTTTTTGCTGATTTGCATTGACACGTGCTGTTTCAATGATCGCATGAGCATCTTTGCCGGCATCCTTCATCTTCTCATCATACTTTTCTTTTTCTGCTAAAGCAGCTGCTTTTAACTGCTCAGAAGAATCAATATTTTCCTGAATTAAATCCTGTCTTTTCTGGATAAAACCCAGGATCTTATCCCAGAAAAAGTGTTTCGCAAACAAAATAATCAAGCCAGTAGAAATCAACACCATGACAACATCCTGCAAAGAAATACGCAGATAATTCGCAACGTTAAAATCTACCATGTTCGTTTCCTCTTATCCTTTAACGAACATCAATAATATCGCTACTACTAAAGAGTAGATTCCGGTTGTCTCGGCCAATGCGATACCCAGTACCATTGTTGACTGGATCTTACTTTGGGCATCCGGATTTCGTCCAACAGCTTCCGCACCACGGCTAGCCGCAATACCCTGTCCAATACCAGGTCCCAATCCTGCAATCATCGCAATTCCTGCACCTAAACAAGCCATTCCTCGTACAAATTCTTCGTTAAACATATTATTTTCCTCCTGTCTTATTCATTCTCCACATCAAGCTGCTGTCCTAAGAAGAAGGAACCTAATGTAAAGAAGATATATGCTTGTATCACTCCTGAAAAAATATCGAAATACATGTGTAAGAACGGTGTGGCTATATAGCCAAGAACACCATATGGCAATGTAACCTTCATCAATGTGTAAACCAGCATGGTAATAATATACCCAGCCAGCATGTTTCCGAACAAACGCATTGTCAGTGAAATGACCGGAGCAACTTCACCGATTACATTTAATGGAAACAGCAGAACATATGGTTCCGCCAATTCTTTGATTCGGCCCCATAGCCCTCCTTTGGCAATACCATGAAACTGTACCATAAAGAAGATACAAAGAGCCAGCGTAGCGTTAAAGCTGACATTGGACGTTGGATTTTGAAGTCCCAGCAATCCCATAAGATTCGCTGCAACCATCATATAGAGCAACGTTCCAAAGTAAGGCATATAGTGTTTTGCCTTTTTCCCCAGATTTCCTTTGGTTACAAAATATGTAAGGTTTACCATTTCTTCCGCAATATAGACAAGTCCTGTCGGTTTCTTGGATGGATCGGCCTTATCGATCTTTTTGCCGGCTACGTAAAAGAAGACGGCAAATACGATGCATAAGCCAAACCAGACAAGGATCGATTGCGGAATTTCCAAGGTAAAGCTGCCAAATTGAAATTCAAGCGCACTTGCCTGTTCACTCATCGCTGTTATTCCTTTCTGTATATGTATAGATAAACAAAGATGCTTTATGACAAAGGAATCCGACCAGCATGGATAACACCGGAAAATGCAGATACGATCCCAATCCAAAGATCAGTGCATAAACCACATATCGTGCTGCATATCCGGCAGCTCCTTTTGTCCTTCCATCTTCCTGACCGGACAGAGTGCCAACCATCGATATGATCATCTGATAGCCTATCAACCCTGTGCCGGCCCCGATCCAGACACCTAAGCAGGCTTGCCAGCCAGAGATCCACAACGCCAGCAATGAACCTCCTGCACTTAAACCTACTGTTGTACGGCGTATAAACCGGTTCATCTTTTTTAAATGATCCATTTAGTCTGTACCGAAAATACGATCTCCTGCATCACCCAGACCTGGTACGATATAACCGATTTCATTTAATTTTTCATCCAGTGCTGCCAGATAGATATCGACATCCGGATGTTTTTCCTCAATTACTTTTACCCCTTCCGGTACGCCAACCAGACATACAAGACGAATTCGTGTGGCCCCCTGCTTTTTGCACATATCAATGGCAGCTGCCGCTGATCCGCCGGTTGCCAGCATCGGGTCAACTATAATAACATCCATGTCGGCAAATCCTTTTGGATATTTTTCAAAATAAGGAACCGGCTGTAAAGTTTCTTCATCACGATATAGACCGATATGAGCAATCTTAGCCGTAGGAACCAAAGCCTGGATACCGGCTACCATTCCCAAACCGGCACGAAGGATTGGAACCAACGCAACATCCTTGGCCAGTTTTTTACCGATGCATTTCCCCATCGGTGTTTCGATTTCGACATCCTTGGTTTCCAGATCACGCAGGGCTTCATAAACCATTAATGATCCAATCTCATCCAGATTCTCCCGAAACCAGATATTTGGCGATTCTTTGTCTCTCATAATTGTTAACTTATGATCGATCAATGGGTGTGACAATACTTTCAACATACAATTTCCTCCTCGTATCATTCATTGTATAGATCCATACCCAGAGATGTGATGGTATGCTGACCTGCAGCTTCCCAGTCGATCCCTGTATACGGTAGATCCCTTTTTAAAAATGTATTTTGTAAAACATCCAAGGCCATTTCCGGATTGTTGGCCTCTTCGGATAAATGCGCCAGTACAATTTTTTTTGTATTGGTGTTGATCAGTCCTGTCAAACAGGAAGAAGCATCCTCATTATTTAAATGCCCACTGTCTCCCAGTATCCTCTGTTTGACAAACATCGGCCGCCGGGTCTTCATCAAGGTGGCCACATCATGATTGCTTTCAAATATATAGTAATCGGCATTTTCCATATACTTTTTCTCATGATTCGGAATATACCCGGTATCCGTAATATAAACCAGCTTTTCTTCCGATGTTTCCAAAACATAACCGACTGTTTTGGGCGCATCATGGCTCAGTCCGATAACACGGATATGAATATCTTTGACATCAAACTGGGACAAAGGACGCACGATCCGATGCTGGCTGCAATCTTCCAGATCACAATATGAATAGATTGGAAGATCCCGAAAGTGTTTTAGTTGGGCGACATGATCTTTGTGAGTGTGCGTAATCAAGACGGCATCCAGATCCTTTTTTTTCACACCGGCCTGCATAAATGCCTGTGTCAGATATTTTTTGGTAGAACCACAGTCGATCATCAGCTGCGTATCCTTGTGCCGGATAATACAGCAGTTTCCTTTGGATCCGCTGCACAACAAATCAACCCGCATAAATATCATCCCCCGTTACTGCCGCATAATTTGTAAAGCGGGATATATTTTTTTCAAAAGCCAGCTGAATGCGTCCGATAGACCCATTACGATGCTTCGCCAGAGTCAGATCGATCACTTCGGTTTCCTCTTGTTCTTCTTTTTCCTTATCGTAATAATTCTTTCGATATAAGAACATGACAATATCCGCATCCTGTTCGATCGAACCGGACTCACGTAAATCCGATAACTGCGGTTCGTGATCCTGGCGCTCCTCTACTCTTCGGGACAACTGTGACAGCGCAATGACCGGACAGTTCATTTCCTTGGCAAGGATTTTTAGATTTCGGGAGATATCTGATACTTCCTGCTGCCGGGAATCCGCTCGAGTTCCAGTAATTAACTGCAGATAGTCAATAACGACCAAAGACAATGTTCCATACTCGCTTTTCAATTTACGGCATTTGGAAAAGATCTGAGATACCCGGATACTGCTGGTATCATCGATGAAGATCATACGTTCTGATAGTCGAGAAGCCGCTTCATTCAGCTTGGACATGTCCGCATCGCTCAGCTTGCCATTACGCAGTTTATCTGACTGGATCCGACTTTCACAGCTCATCAGACGTTTCATTAATGAGTCAGCCGGCATTTCCAGGGAAAACAAGGCAACACAGCCATCATTCCGCTTAGCCACCTGATTGACAAAGTTCAACGCCAGGGCACTTTTTCCCATTGCCGGACGTGCTGCCAAAATGATCATATCCCCACGCTGAAATCCATTGGTGATCGTATCCAGTGCAGAGTAGCCGGTTTTTATGCCGGTCACTCCTCTGTGATTCCGTAATTCATTCAGCTGTTCGATGACCCGTGTCGAAATCTCCCGGCTCGATTCAAATTCAGAACCACGACGATTTCGCGTCACTTCCATAATGGAACGCTCGGCTTCATCTAATAGGGTATCAATATCTTCGCTCTCCTGGTAGCTTCGACTGGCAATCTGATCTGCTGTATAGATCAAGCGGCGGAGCTGCGCTTTATTTTTGATTTCCTCAATATAGGAGTGCACCATGGCTGGACTGATAGCTGCATCCGCAAGCCCTAATATATAATCCGTTCCTCCGGCGCTATCCAGCTGCTGCTTGTCTTTTAACCGTGAGATGACTGTCATCTGATCGATCGGCATAGAGGATTCCTGGATTTCCGTCATACATTCAAACAGGCGCTGATGAGCCGGAAGATAGAACTCTTCTGCCGTCAGATCCAGATCCTGACAATCCGCCATCACATTCGGGAATACCATTAATGCTCCAAGTACCGCACTTTCCAGATTCTGGCTATTCGGTAATTCTCTTGGCATGACTTATCCTTTCTCGCGTACTCTTACAATAATTTCTCCGATAACCTGATTTTTATACAGGTCCACTTTCACACGGGTCGTTCCCAAGGAAGTGATGGGTTGTTCCAGCAAAACCTTACGTTTTTCAATCTTAATATCTTTTTTGGCCAGCTCAGACACAATATTTTTGGACGAAACCGAACCGAAGACCTGTCCTTCTTTTCCTGTGTTCAAATAAAACTCGACCGGAGTCTCCTCCAACAGTTTTTTGATTTCCAGTGCTTCTTCTTTTAACTCATCTTCTCTTTTCTGTTTTTCTTCCATCTGTCGGTTCAACACTTTTTTCGATCCCTCCGTATACGCAACAGCGTATCCGTTCTTGATCAGAAAGTTACGGGCATAGCCATCGCTAACCTCCTTAACCTCATCTTTTTTTCCAACTTTACGGACATCTTTAAGTAAGATTATTTTCATATGTTTCCTCCTTCAGTTTCTGCAACAAGACAGCCTTCAGCTCCTCTGGCGTAAGATCTTCTCTTTCCACCGCAGCTGCACTGAAATGGCCACCTCCCTGTAATCCTTCCATGATCTTCTGCACATTGAATGTGCCGTCGCTTCGGGCACTGACAGCAGTTACCTGCCGGCTGCCGTTCAGACGGGCAATCACAAAGGAGGCCACACAGCCCTGGATCGTCAGTAAAGACTGCGCGATTTTAGCCAGCATGGTCTTGTCCACGCTCTCATCTTCTATACAAGCAACCATAAAGCGTCCAAAATATGGAATGGCTTCCTGGATCAGACGATTTTTGGTGCTGAATTCACTGTAGTCCACACACAAGGCCTTTTCCGCAAAGGCAGCATTAGCTCCCCATACGCGCAAGGTCGAAGCCGCGCCAAAGGTACGAGCGTCGGTGTGCATTTTAAATCGGTTGGTATCAACAAGGATCCCCAGATACATTATTGTTGCTTCCGGCTCATAGATCGGGACATGATTCGGGATGGTTTCCAACATTTCCGTAATCAGCTCGCAAGCCGAACTGGATGTGCTTTCCACATACGCCAGCATCGGATTGGGAACAAAATTTGCACCTCTTCGATGATGGTCGATCACAATGATCTTACGACATCGCGATATAAATGCGCTGGCACTGGATATAGCAGGCACCCCATGGTCGACCATGATCAAAAGATCACTTTTCGGATCGATCATAGCGTCGGCTTGTTCCGGCGAGATAAAATGATGCCGGTTGACCAAATTTTTCCGATAGTAATCCATCGCATTCTGCAGCTGGACATCTCTTGGCACATCCTTCAAAACGATATTCGCTGTCTTGCCGATGGATTTTACCCAGCTGGAAATCCCGAGTGCAGATCCCATACAGTCAAAATCACTGTCCACATGGCCTGCAATAAAAATATTTCCTGCTTCCAGCATAGCTCCCTGAATGGATTGTGCCATGGTATGTACCCGCACCTTGGAGCGTTGGGAACTGCTCTCGCTGTTTCCACCGACATACTGAATGGTCCCATCTACATGCCGGAATGCCACCTGATCACCACCACGGCTTTGTGCCAGTTCGATCAGCTGGTTGACCATCGCATCCAGCTGTGCATAGTTATTGGTTCCATACGCAAATGCCATGCTTAAAGTGATGGAAATATCCATCTGTTTGGCATGATCCTTTATTGTCTGCAGGATAGAAAAATCCTCTTGTCTGGCTTTATCAAATATTTCTGTATTTAACACTAGAAAAAAGCGGTCCGAACGAAGACGCCGGATCAACATTCCTCTTTCTTTAGCCCAGTTGATCAAGGCTGAGCGCAGATTGACATTGATTGCCGCCATGATCTCTTCATTTTCATACGCCTGGTACTCCATATAATTATCGAGAACCATCATGCCCACTACAACACTATTTTCCCGACTGTGTCGCCGCAGACGCTCATATTCCGTTACGTCCCGTACAAAAAGCACGTTGGAATCTTCCTTGCGGGTAATCTCATACGCAGCTGAATTATTATATCCAATAACGTAATCCACTTCCTCTTCAAATAAGGTTCGTATTTCACGGATCCAGGATGTGACACGTTTATTGACTATATCAATATTTCTTTCTTTAAAAAATTCAGACGTCCATGTGACATTATACTCATCATCGTAAGTCAACAGACCGATATTTCCGAAATTCAATGCATCTTTAGCATCACGGCCCAGAAACCGGGTGATATCCACTTCCGCTTCTATCCGCTTTTTCCGCGCCCCGTTCCAGAGTCCCATAAATGCGATCAGAGACAATATCGTAATCAAGATCACGGCTGCTAAAATAGCCCATTGTTCATGCCAGCCTAAATAAGCGCAAAAAACAACCGAAGCTAAAAACGCTATTGCCATGAGTATATTCCATCGTCTTAAACCCTTCATAATTCTTCCTCATATCCAATGCGATTGCGAAGCTGTAACAAGGAATCCAGTTCTCCCATCACAATCCATATTAAATTAACAACCGGGATAAATGCTCCCATGATTGCCAAAAATGCAAGACTTCTTCTTTTGGTTCGAGCGGCTTTTGACAAAAAATACAAAACACCCAGATAATCCAGCACCATGCAATCTACAAGAACAACGATCTGTAAAATATCTGTAGCTCTTGTATTTAATTCTACCATATTTTGGCATAAAAAGAACACGAGACAAATGATCAATGACGCAAAACCAACCCACCGTGGCGAACGCATATTGCGAACCGGTCGAATGGCCGGAATCGGGATGCGCATACGAAGACAGATCATCAGGGCAACCAGATGGATACACAATCCTTCCAGCAGACCCATCAGAAGAACAAACAAAAAAATCAGCACATTCAGTCGAATAGCCGGCAAATAGTGCATATAGACGGACAACTCGGTTGCTAGATCGTAGCCAAAGATACCCGCCCATAAATAGACGGTCATGCCGGTGCCGATGATAGATAACAAGGCAGCCAGAGAGAAATTGACCATATTTTTCCAATGATGATAGATACCCACACCATATACATATCCAGTCAAAATGGCTGACCAGCTGTAAAACCATGTAGTAAAGGTGCCAAACAAAAGAGTCATCAATGCCATCGCAACCGCCGGAATGCTGGAGATCCGGGCACCGTTGGTCGCTGTATAGATCAGGATAGGAAACGCAAACAGCCACGAAGCACTGGTTTCAATAGCCAGCGCTGTCTGCTGGTTTGCGAACAATAAAAGACCATATATACCGCAGACCATTGCTCCGCGCGTTAATTGATGTGTGTTCATATGTGCATATTTTACTCTATTTGCGCATAAATGAAAAGTCAGCCGATTCAGACAATCCGACAAAAGTGCAAAAAAACTGCGGTAAGACCGCAGTTTCTACTCTGAATTAATCGACTACGTATGGTAACAATGCCATTTGACGAGCACGCTTAATAGCGACTGCTAACATTCTCTGGTATTTAGCACGTGTACCGGTTACACGTCTAGGAATGATCTTTCCGTTGGCATTGATAAAACGCTTTAATAATTCAACATCTTTATAGTCGATGTATTTAATTTTATTCTTTGTGAAATAACAGATCTTTTTACGACCCATACGTTGTTTTCTAAAAGCCATCTTTTTATCCTTTCTAGAATGGTAAATCATCACTGGCAATATCCAGTGTGTCATTTACATCAAATGAATCGAATTCACTTGTCTCGGACTGTTGCGGCGCGCTGTATGTATTCTGTCCGTTATATGAATTATACTGGCCAGAATAACTGTTGGCCGGCTGCTGTCCGTACGCATTTTGCTGCGGTTGTGCATTTTTTGGTTCCAGGAATTGAACACTGTCACTGATAACCTCTGTGACATAAACCCTTTGTCCCTGTTGATTGTCATAGTTACGGGTCTGAATGCGACCTTCTACGCCAATCAAAGAACCTTTATGTAAATATTGTGCCATCAGCTCTGCGGTCCGATTCCATGCCACACAGTTGATGAAGTCGGCATCCGGCTGACCCGGCTGTGAACTTCTACGGCCTACTGCCAATGTGTAGGAAACCACACTGGCTCCACTTTGTGTTTTTCTCAATTCAGGCTCTCTTGTCAGACGCCCTACCAAAATTACTCGATTGATCATAAAACACTCCGTTTATTTCTCTTCTTCTGTTTTAATAACCATGACACGGACAATGTTATTGTTGATACGAGCCATACGCTGATATTCTGCAATACCCTCATTGTTGGCTGTTACGTTCATAACGGCATAATGTCCTTTTTTCATGTGATCGATTTCATATGCAAAATCACGGATTCCCCAGTCATCGAAAGAATCGATGGAACCTCCATGCTGGATGATCGAATTGTTCAGACGGTCTGTCACAGTCTGGAACTGTTCTTCATCTAAATTTGATTTTACAATGTACATGATCTCATACTTTTTCATCGCTGTACACCTCCCTTTGGACTTTGGTTTCTTTTTACAAGAAACAGAGAACAGGCAAAAACCTGCTTAATAATATTATCATTTCACTTTGCAGATGTAAAGGTAAATCGATTTGTTTTATAGTAAATACGCATGGTCTCAATTATTTTTTTGATCCCGATACTGATGTCTGTCTTTGGGTCCTCTCGTTTGTTAGCTGATTCCGTAAAAAATAGGACCTAATCAATACGATTAAGTCCTATAAACCTATTTTACTGCAATCAAGAACAGTCGAGGAAAGTGAAATAAAATCTCTCCATTTTTTTGCACAGGGAATGATTTTTTGACTTCTTCAAATATCTCGGATTCAAACCGATTGGATTCTTCTTCATTCAATTTCTCAAGATACGGGAACATTCCGATTCCCTTCAACAGTTCCATGATACTTTCATAGTTCGGCATACGATGGCAATATGTAGTAAACCAATATGTAAAGTCACTGGACAGTTCACTTAACAAATCAAAGTATTCTTCTTCTTTTAAGCTATAGAAAGTTCGGATCCCTTCCAGTTTTTCTTTCCACGGTTCCCGCTGGCA
>AUXO010279020.1_pt1 | contig 16008 bp, 7 predicted proteins | sample 768731 | NCBI WGS metagenome assembly AUXO01 (sample SAMN02715735, study PRJNA202380) | gut metagenome | biome: sheep rumen | host: Ovis aries | place: New Zealand: Palmerston North
TAGGGCTGCCACGATGGAGAGCAGGGTAATCTGACTTTTCACTTCGGGGTCGGAGGTGTGCACCTTGTCGAACGGAGCGAGGAAGTACCAGAGGCTCATGCCGTTTTTCTCCAACTGCTCCAGAGGCTGATGAGCCTCCTGCATCTTGCGTATGGCATCCTTCAGACCGTCAGGGTCCACACCTGGAGCCAGTTTTGCATAAGCCTTGTAACGGTCGTTTCCATTCCAGTTTTCCGTGCTCTGCTTGCCGTAGGTATCCATGGAAAGCAGGATGTCATAGTCCAGACTACCGTTCTTCGGGAAGTCCTCATACACGCCCTCGATGGTGAGTTTGAGCCCTTCCATGGAGGTGTTGGCTATCTGCTTACCTAGGATGGATGAGTAATCGCCAGGGGTGGACAACAGCTTGTCGGCAAAGCTGCGGCTTACCATTACTGCTCCCCATTTACCCAATGCCTTCACGGGGTCTCCTGCCAGGATGGGGCGGTTGAACACTTGGAAGAAACAAGTATCGGCACACACCAGGGTACCCGTAATCTTGTGGCCCTCTTCATCCAGATACGTGTCTTCGTTGAACACAAAGGTAGTGCGTGTGGCAGTCTCCACACCCGGCACCTCTGCCTTGAAGCCCGGAGCTACGGCTCCGCTCACCTGTCCATAGTCTTTCGTTTCTCCTTGCTGCACTATTCCCGTGCGGATGGTATAGATGCGGTCCACATCCTTATAGAAGCTGTCGTAGCTCAGTTCGAAGAACACTTTAGCTATCAGCACAATGGCGATGGCCAGTCCCACACCCAGAGAGAGTACTTTAATCCAAATATCACTTTTCTTTTTCATTTTTTATTATCATTTGTTTACCTAAAAAAGACATTTGCCGTGCCAAAGTCTTAAAGTGCAGAAAATCAGCTGGTAATAAAAGTGTAAAGAGTGTAAAATACTGTAAACACTTTACACTCTTTACACTTTATTTTACACTCTTTAGGGGCGTAGCTTTCTTTATTTAAAAGTGATTTTGTCCAGCAGCACCTCACCCAGTTTAGGAACGTCCCAGTCATGGTTCCAGATGCGGATAGTTAGGGCTTTCACCTCGGACAGTGGTTTATGGAGTGTCATTTCTACTTCTTGTTTCCCCGTGGTAGGAATGTCGGCCTGACCTAGAATCTCCCCGGAAACCTCATCGGAGAGTTCTATAAACGCATGCTCCGTGTTTATGTTCCGCAGGTGGAAGACAGCCTGGCTGATGTCATCGGTAAAATGCATGCGAGAGAACTTGATGAGTCCTCCATCGCCCGTCCAGGCTACACCTTGCTCCCTGCATTCCGTACGCCAGAGGGCATCGGTCCATTCTGCTTCCAGGGTGGTGCCGGCAGAGACGTGACGGTCGAAGAGGGGAGAAATCTCCACCTTAAAATCATCTATATCCAGCCAGCCTCCTGAACGCTTAGAGTTATAGCAGAACAGCGCTACCCGGTTGCCTACAAAGAAGTTACCTGCGTAAACCATCTGGAAGGTTTGCCCCAGGGGGTGGTACGTGGTGCCATCCAGACTATAGGAGAAATCAGCCAGTCCTTTCTGTCCATCGGCTTTCACACGCAGCCACAAGTCTTTGGAACGCAGGGGCACGGATTCAGAAACCGCTGTCTCGCTCTGATTATCCCCCTTCGTCTGCTGGAGGGTAAGCCGTTTTCCCTGGCGGCTGATGGTCAGCGTGGCATACGGGATATTCAGGAGGGCCAGTCCGGCCTTGTCGTCCGTTTTAAGGTGACTCACATCCACCTTGGCGGTGATTTCGCACCTTGGACCGAAGAGCCGTTGTGTCAGCACATTCCTCACCATGAGGAACGGAGCTTCGGTAGAAACATCTATACTGCTGCCAGGGCTCACGTCGCTCCTCATGCTGAACAGCACCGGCTGTGTGGCATGCATTCTGAGCCAGCCCTTACGCTGGGTAAGCGAGTATTTACTAAGGTCTGGGTTGTGGTTGAACTGCCACTGTAGTCCCAGGGTATTCGAAGCGAAATCATCGCTGGTGGCAAAAACTTCCTTTTTAGCTGATGACAGCGGTTTAGGAAGGGTCAGGTTTCCGTTCGCCCAGTAGCCCAGCACTGGCCAACCATCCATCCAGTTCACCGGTACCAGGTGAGGAATACGTCCCAGTGCCCCCATATCCAGGAATCCCATGGCCCAGGTATCTCCATTCTTCATCGGGATAAGGCAGGTTTGCAGAATATGCATATCGTCTAGTCTGGCACCAGCGCACATCACCTCACGCTCCTCCCAGGGGCCCTCCAGCGAGCGGGAGCGGAGGCAGGTCACATTGCCTGAGTGACTGCCACCATAGGTGCAGATTAGGTAATAGTAGTCGCCTATGTGATAAGGACGGTTGCCCTCCAGCCCCAAGCGGTGAGCCTTGAAAATGGGCTTGGCCTGTCCCAGGGGCTGCAGAGAGACAGGGTCCAGCTCTGTGAGGTAGATGTAGGTATTTCCATGAAAGACATACACCCGTCCGTCGTTGTCCACCAGGAATCCCGGGTCATAGAGCACATGATGAGAGAAACCATCGCCCAGATCCTGCTCCTGGAGCGGTTCTAATCGGTCCTGAGTGGGGTTATAGGGTGCATTGTAGACCACTGTTTTCCGCCATTCGCCCTCCATGGTGGGCGAAGAATAGATAAACGTGCCATTGGCATTGCTGGTGAAGAGCACATGAAACTCACCGCCCCAATATCGGATGGCAGTAGCCCATTGTCCGTGTGCATATCGGTTTCCACCTTGCAGGTCGAAGTAAGGGTCCTCGTCGAAACGAGGCACCACATTGGCAGCGATGGACCAGTTCACCAGGTCGTAGCTTTTCAGTATCGTCACCCCAGGCATCATGAACATGCTGGTAGATACGAAGTAGAAGGCATCGTCCACCTGAATCACATCAGGGTCAGGCATATCTGCCCAAAGCACAGGGTTGGTGAAAGTCCCGTCGCCATTGTCGCTGGACTGTGCCATGGCTGGGATGGAACAGATTGTCAGCACCAGAGACAGTATAACGTGAAACGTCTTTTTCATAAATATCCTCCCTTGATTTATAGTTGCAAAGTAACTAAAAAAAGCTGATATTTTTAGGTTCTTCAAGGGTAGAAAACAAAAAAGTATCAGTATATTTGCAACACAGACCGTTGAACCTGTATAAAATTATGAAAAAGACGATATTGTTCATTGTGACCATTTTGGGCATGTTGGTTTCTTGCTCCGAAGAAGGGAATACATATAAGATAGCTGTTTCACAATGTGGTACGGGCCGTTGGAGAGAGAAGGTAAATTGTGAGATGTTGGCCGCTCAGTTCCTTTATGACCAGCATGCTGAGGTTAAGATTGTCAATGCTTATGACGATACACAATGGCAGATTAGGCAGATAGACAGCTTGGCAAATACAGACATCGATCTTTTAGTGGTAGCCCCTAACGAGTCTGCCCCCATTTCCGATGCCATCGTCAGAATCCAGAAGAAGGGTATTCCAGTCATTTATTTTGACCGGAAGGCATCGACCGATGACTATGCAGCCTTCATTGGTGGGGATAATGTGGAAGCTGGTAGGACCATGGGTAATTACGCTTCTCTCCTGGCAGACACCTTGCTTCAAAAAGGCAAAAAACCTCTGGTGTTGGAGGTGACAGGTGCCATGAGCACTTCACCGGCACAGGAACGTCACAAGGGGTTTGCCGAGGTGCTGGAAAATGAATCCGGACTGGAGTATATAATGGCTGAAGGCGACTGGACATCCGATAAGGCATACGAAATAGTCATGCACCAGATAAATACCGGGAAGCAACCGGACATCGTTTTTTGCCACAACGATGGAATGGCAACTGGAGTCTACAAAGCCGTTGTTGAAACCAGTCAAGAGGGAAATATACAGATATTAGGAATAGATGGACTACCAGATGAAGGGCTTGACTATGTTACCTTGGGGCATCAGGTAGGCTCCTATGTATATCCTACACATGGTGAGGAGATAGTGCGCTTGGCTTTGAACATTCTGAGCGGTAGACCGTATGAACGTGACAATGTGCTGAATGGTATGCTGGTGACACCAGAGAATGTAGGATTGATTACGTTGACCAGCCAGGAACTCATGGCTCAACAGACCGACTTGGCTACGATACACGATAAGTTGGAAAACTATTTTGGACTATACAACTCCCAGCATAAGATTCTGTGGGCTAGTTTGCTCACCATTCTGATGCTCGTTGTAGCAGTCATTATGGCTATCCGTGCCTATGTGCAGATTAAACGGACCATCCGTCAGCGGCAGACAATGAACGAGGAACAGACCTTATTTTACACCGATGCCAGCCGTAGGATTATTTATACTACTCCCGAAGAAGACTTGCCACAGCCCCGTTCACAAGATGTGATTTTTGCAGAAAAGCTGAAAGAGGCTATCCATAAGAACATGTCGAACCCCAACCTCAAGATGGATGATCTAGGTGAGGAGCTAGGACTGCATCGGGTACAACTGTACCGCAAGGTGAAGGCACTGACAGGACTATCCCCTGTAGAACTGCTTCGGCAGATGCGTTTGCAGCAAGCTTACGTTCTGCTTGGCAGCACCACTAAGACGGTGGCAGAAATTGCCTATGAAGTGGGTTTCAATACCCCTGGATATTTCTCCAAATGTTTCAGAGAACAATATGGCAAGCTTCCTACGGACCTGAGAGAAGTGAAAGATAATATTGAAGAGCCCTTTAAGGAGGTTCAATAAATCGTACATTCTATACAACATTTGTTTAAAACCTTGTAAAATCCTATATATAAAGGGATTCAAGAAATCATACTTTTTATTCAACTTTTGTAGCATGCAATAGATTTTCATATTTATGAAATATAAGTGAAAATCATTTTAAGTCTTCTTTTATATCTTTGTAGCAACTATTTTTCTGTTAACCAAAGATATGAAGATGAAACAAAAAAGATTCTTACTCTGTTTCCTTTCGTTATTGCTTAGTACAATAATGTACGCGCAAAGCACGATTACAGGTAACGTTACCGACCAGACTGGAGAAGCAGTCATCGGTTGTACTGTATTGGAGAAGGGAACGTCGAACGGAACAATCACCGATTTCGATGGTAATTTTACGTTGCAGGTGCAGGCTGGCAAGACGCTGGTCTTCTCCTATGTGGGCTATCTGACTGTTGAAATGCCAGCAGCCGATGGAATGAAAATTGTAATGAAAGACGATGCCTTGGCACTGAACGAGGTTGTTGTGACGGGTTATACCACCCAGCGCAAGGCCGACCTCTCTGGTGCTGTATCAGTAGTCAGTGTGAACGAACTTTCAAAGCAGAATGAAAACAACCCTATCAAGGCCATGCAAGGTCGTGTGCCAGGTATGAACATTTCTGCCGATGGTTCACCTTCTGGTTCTGCTACCGTGCGCATCCGTGGTATTGGTACATTGAACAACAATGACCCTCTGTACATCATCGATGGTGTACCGACTAAGGCCGGTATGCATGAATTGAACGGTAATGACATTGAGTCTATCCAAGTCTTGAAGGATGCTGCCTCTGCTTCCATCTACGGTTCCCGTGCAGCAAATGGTGTCATCATCATTACCACCAAGAAAGGCAAGGAAGGAAATATCAAGATTGACTTCGATGCCAGTGTGTCCGTGCAGACCTACGTACACAAGATGGAAGTCTTGAATGCCAAGGAATTCGGACAGGTGATGTGGCAGGGCTATGTGAACGACGGTCTTGATCCTAACATGAATGGTCTGGGCTATCACTTCGACTGGCTTTATAATCCTAACGGAACTCCTGTCTTGAACGGCTTGACCATGAGTAAATACTTGGATGCTGCAGGAAAGACACCTGCTGCTGATACAGACTGGTTCGACCAGACTACACGCACGGGTCTGGTACAGCAGTATAATGTATCACTCAGCAACGGCTCAGAGAAAGGATCTTCATTCTTCTCACTAGGTTACTATAAAAACGACGGTATCATTAAGCAGTCTGACTTTGAACGTTTCTCTGCCCGTATGAACTCTGAATATAAACTGCTCAAGGTAAAAGACCTGAATGTGGTGACAGTAGGTGAGCACTTCACTTTGAACCGTACCAGTGAGGTCAATGCCCCTGGTGGTTTCCTGGAGAATGTTTTGCAGTTCAATCCTTCACTGCCAGTATATACTACCGATGGTCAGTATGCTGGTCCCGTAGGCGGTTACCCTGACCGTGAGAACCCAGTGGCTCGTCTGGACCGCAACTCAGATAACCGTTATACCTTCTGGCGCTTGTTCGGTGATGCCTATATTGACATTAATCCGTTGAAAGACTTCCATATCCGTTCCACTTTCGGTCTGGACTATTCCCAGAAGCAACAGCGCATTTTCACCTATCCTATTACCGAGGGTACTGTAGCCAATCCTACCAATGGAGTGGAGGCAAAGCAGGAACATTGGACCAAGTGGATGTGGAATGCCATTGCTACCTATAACTTGGAGGTAGGGAAGCATCGTGGAGATGCCATGATCGGTATGGAGCTGAACCGTGAAGATGACACTTGGTTCAGTGGCAAGAAATATGACTATGCTGTGCTGAATCCTGATTATATGTGGCCAGACTCCGGTGTGGGTGAGTCAGAGGCTTATGGTTCTGGCGGTGGCTATACCCTGGTTTCTTTCTTTGGAAAAGTAAACTATACCTTCGATGACAGATATATGGCCAGCCTTACTATCCGTCGGGATGGTTCCAGCCGTTTTGGTAAGAACAACCGTTACGGTACGTTCCCTTCCATCAGTGCGGGTTGGCGTATCAACCAGGAAAGTTTCCTGAGAGACGTGAGCTGGATTGACAATCTGAAGATTCGTGCTTCATGGGGTCAGACTGGTAACCAGGAAATTTCCAACATTGCACGTTACACCCTTTATGAAAGCAACTATGGTGAGGCTCAGTTCGGTGGACAAAGCTATGGTACCAGCTACGATATTGCCGGTACTAACGGAGGTCAGACCTTGGCCAGCGGATTCAAACGTAACCAGCTGGGCAACGATGACCTGAAGTGGGAAACTACTACCCAGACTAACCTGGGTCTAGACTTCGGACTGTTCGGTAATTCACTCTATGGATCCTTTGAGTGGTACCACAAGAAAACTACCGACATCTTGGTTTACATGCCAGGTATAGGTGTGATGGGTGAAGGTTCCAGCCAGTGGATCAATGCAGGTGAGATGCTCAATAAGGGTGTGGAGCTGAATGTAGGATACCGCGGTGAAATCGGACATTTCTCTTACGACATTTCCGGTAATATAGGAAATTATCGCAATGAGGTGACCAAGATTCCAGAAACCATTGCTGCCAATGGTACATTCGGTGGAAACGGTGTGAAGAGTGTGGTAGGACATCCTATGGGTGCTCAGGTAGGTTATATCTACGATGGTATCTTCAAGAGCCAGCAGGAGATAGACAACCATGCCGCACAGAATGGCGCAGGACTGGGCCGTATCCGTTGGAAAGACCTGAATGAAGATGGGGTCATCAATGAGAAAGATCAGGACTGGATTTATTCACCAGTGCCCGACTTTACCTGGGGTCTGAACATCTACCTGCAGTACAAGAATGTGGATTTCACCATGTTCTGGCAGGGCGTACAGGGTGTGGATGTCATCAGCGACCTGAAGAAAGAGACCGACCTCTGGAGTGGCTTGAACATTTCCAACCTGAACAAGGGTCGCCGTCTGCTTGGTGCATGGACCCCGGCAAACATGGATTCAAACATCCCAGCCATCAGCACCATGGATAACAACAATGAGAAGCGAGTATCCACCTATTTCGTGGAAGACGGTTCTTATGCCAAACTGCGTACTGTACAGCTAGGTTACAACTTCCCGGACAAAGTGCTGGAGAAAATCCACATGTCACGTCTGCGTATGTATCTTTCCGCTCAGAATGTGCTCACTATCAAGAGCAAGAGCTTCACAGGCGTAGATCCTGAGAATGCCAACTTCGGCTATCCTATCCCGTTCAATGTAACTTTTGGACTTAATGTTTCTTTCTAAACGGTAGCAATTATGAAAAAGATAAATTATATAATCGGTGCTTTCTGTCTCATGGCAGGTTTCACTTCATGTGAAAGTTTTCTGGATGAGCATATCCCGCAGGGTACATTGAGCGATGAGCAGGTAAAGACACCTGAGAATGCGGAAGCCATGGTGGTATCTGCTTATGCCATCTTCACCACGGCCGAGGATATTAACTCCTCCTTCTCTATGTGGAACTTCGATGTCCGTTCCGACGATGCCTATAAGGGAGGTAGCGGTACTAGCGACGGTGATGTGTTCCACCAGCTGGAGGTTCAGCAGGGTGTACTTACCACCAACTGGAACATCAATGATATTTGGGTGAGACTGTACAACAGCCTTTCCCGTGTGAATTCGGCAATCGCCTTGCTCAACGTGAGCGACTTTGGTCTGAAGCAGCAGCGTCTGGCAGAAATGAAATTCCTGCGTGCCTATGGCCACTTCCTGCTGAAACGTCTTTTCAAGAATATTCCTTTCGTGGTTAATGAGCAGCTGACCTATGATGAATACAATGAGCTGTCGAATACTACCTACAACAATGATGAGGGATGGCAGTTGATTATCGATGACCTGATGGAAGCCTATAATTCACTTCCTGAGACTCAGGAAGAGAAGGGACGTCCTACCAAAGCTGCTGCGGCAGCCTTCCTGGCTAAGGTCTATCTCTATAAGGCTTATAGACAAGATGATCCACAGAGCAATCAGGTGACCAGCATCAGTCAGCAAGACCTTGAAAAGGTAATAGAGTTCACCAATCCTGCTCTTTACAGAAACTATGGTCTGGAAAGCGATATTCACAATAACTTCCGTCCAGAGGAGCAGTATGAGAACGGCGTGGAGAGCCTGTGGGCTATCCAGTATTCTAGAAACGACGGTTCCACCTATGGTAACCTGAACTGGAGCTATGGCTTGATTCCACCTAACATCCCTGGTGCTACCGATGGAGGCTGCGATTTCTACAAGCCTTCCCAGAACCTGGTGAATGCCTATCGCACCGGTGCCGATGGCCTGCCTCTGCTCAGCAGCTTCAACGAAAAGGACTATGACATGGCCAGCGACAATGCAGACCCACGTCTGTTCCTGACCGTAGGAATGCCTGGCCTTCCTTATATGTTCAACAAAAATTTCATGATGGAGAGAACCAGCATCTGGAGCCGTTCCAATGGCTTGTATGGCTACAACGTATCCCTGAAGCAGAATGTGGATCCTGCCCTCATAGACCAGTACCTTATCAAAGGTTCCTATTGGGCTAGCTCCATGAACCGCATCGTGTTCCGTTATGCCGATGTCTTGCTGATGCGTGCCGAGGCTTATGCACAGATGGGCAATGCAGAACAAGCTATACAGCTGGTCAACCAGATCCGTTCACGTGCAGCTACAAGCACACAGATGATAGCCAACTATCCTAACACTTACGGAGTGAAGATCTACATCACCAACTATAAGGGAAGCTATTCCAAAGAGGAGGCTGTCAACATCGTTAAGATGGAACGCCGTCTGGAGTTCGGTATGGAGTGTGAACGCTTCTTCGACCTGGTACGCTGGGGTGATGCTTCCACCGTGCTGAACAAGTATTATGCAGAGGAAATAGACAACTGCGCCATCTACAGAGAAGCTAAGTTTACAGCCAACAAAGATGAGTATCTGCCTATTCCATTTGCGCAAATCTCTGCCTCTAACGGCCACTATACTCAGAACATTGGTAACTGGTAAAAAAAGACGAATATGAAGACTAGAATATATAATATAATAGGAGCCCTGCTCATCGTTTGCGGTTTCGCATCCTGCAGTGAGGACCATGTCAGTGACCTCATGCTCTCAGGTGACTGCAAGGTAGAAGAAATAGCGCTCGAAAACTACCAGGGTATTATTGACTTGGCATCACGCACCATCGTAGTCCGTCTGCCTGAGGTGTTCGATACAAAAGCCATGAAGGTCACATCACTTAAGCTTTCCGAAGGTGCCACCAGCAATATCCAGGAAGGAAACACCCTGAACATGGATGCAGCCAAGACCCTTCACGTGCAGAACGGTGACGTGTATCTGGACTGGACACTCTCTGTCCTTCACGATGAGGCACGCATTAAACAGTTTGTCATCAACGACATCTATACCGGCTCCATCGACCAGGAGACAAAGACCATTACGGTCTATGTTCCGGGAAGCGTGGACATCACTAGCCTGGTGCCTACCATCACCTATAGTGAAAATGCCACCATCACTCCATCATCAGGAGTGGCACAGGACTTCTCTCAGCCAGTGACCTATAAGGTAACCAATAACTCGGCTGAAGCTACCTATACGGTTCATGTCATAGCCATCGAAAAGCCTAAGGCACTGTTCGTAGGCTCCGCTTCAACCCTCAATGACCTTGATCCAGAGGCTAAGACTGCTTGCCAGTGGATGCTGGGCAATGTAGCCAACTCACTCTACGCATCGTTTGCCGACTTACGTGCAGGACAAATCGACCTTTCAGAATGTAAGGTCATCTGGTGGCACTGGCATGTAGATGGTGGCGTGGATGGTCACGATGTCTTTGTAGCCAAGGCTACCGATGCACTGGAAACCAAGAACCAGCTGCGCTCCTTCTATGAGAACGGTGGGTCACTCTTCCTGACCCGCTATGCTACCAACCTGCCATCCTTCCTGGGTGTGACAGGGGATGACGAGTGGACTACACCTAACAACTGCTGGGGTCAGAACGAAGATGCTGCAGAACTTTGCGGCGGTCCTTGGAGCTTCCGTATATTCGACGGACAGAACGCGCACCCATTGTGGCAGAACCTGGTGGCTGGCGATAACCCACAGGAAGTTTACTGCACCGATGCCGGCTATCACATCACCAACTCCACAGCACAGTACCACATCGGTACCGACTGGGGCGGTTACGATAACCATGCTGCATGGGAGGCACGTACAGGAGGTAAGATTCTGGGTGTAGGCGGCGACGGAGCTGTAGTAGCCTGGGAATATCCTGCCAACGCAGGCAAGGGTGGAATCATCTGCATCGGTTCCGGCTGTTACGACTGGTATTCTTATACCTACGAGGCTGGCTATACGGAGAAGTTCCATAAGAACATAGAGATCATTACTCAGAATGCATTTAATCATCTAATGAAGTAAAACATGATGAAAAAGCTAGTGAATATATTCTATGCAGGGCTGATGGTTTGCGGAATCTCCGCAAACACTGCCTGCAGTGAAGACCAGTTCGGACCAGACCCCGATAAGGATTGGGCAGGTACTACCGAGTTCTTCAATTCAGTGGATGTGGCTGGTTTCCAGACCTATTACAATCCTGCTGTGGGACGCTGTGGTGACCCTATGCCTTTCTACGATGAAAAGAATCAGGAGTTCAAGGTGCTCTACCTGCAAGAATACGACAACAATGGTCCATGTTACCATCCATTCTGGGGCGTTTCCACCAAGGACGGAGCTAACTACCAGTCTCTGGGTGAAGTACTTCCTACCGGAAAATCTATCTACGATGCCGATGCGGCTCTGGGTACAGGATGCGCAGTCTATAATGAGGCTGACGGACTTTACTACATCTATTATACTGGCCATACCAGCAAGGAAGTGGTGTTACGTGCCACTTCTCCCGATTTCAGCACCTGGACAAAAGACTATGCCTGGGTACTGGACGGTACAGACTATGGCTATGCAGCCTCTGATTTCCGTGACCCGCAGATTTTTAAGGCCGAAGACGGACTGTGGCACATGGTAATCTCTTCCAACCTGAAATTTGCCGAGTTCAAGTCGGCCGACCTGAAGTCGTGGGAGCATGTAGGAAACTTCCCGATGATCTGGGACCGTATGTGTGAATGTCCTGATATCTTCAAGATGGGCGACTACTGGTATATGGTCTATAGCGAAGGTTTCCGTGCCGCATGGAGCCGAAAAGTGAAATACATGATGGCTACTTCCTTCGAGGGACTGAAGGCTTGTTTCAATGACCCAGGAGCAAACTGGCCTAAAGACGGTCATGAAGGTGTGCTGGATTCCCGTGCTTTCTATGCCGGCAAGACTGCTTCCAACGGGCAGGACCGCTATATCTGGGGATGGTGCCCATTCCGCACAGGTGCTTCCATTCACGACAAGAACATCAATGTAGGTGCCGAAGGTGAGCCAAACTGGTCTGGTGCACTGGTGTGCCACAAGATTATTCAGCATGCCGACGGAACACTCACCCTGGGAGCCGTGCCTGGTATCACAGCCAAGTATGACAAGCCACAGCAGGTGGCAGAGGTGGCTTCACAGGGATACAGCAATGGTACTCTTTCTGGCGATGGTGCCTATGTCATGTTCAACCGTTTGGGCGACTGCAATCACATCAGCTTCAAGGTAACTACTTCCAACAACTGGGATAAGTTCGGTATTTCCTTGGTACGTGGTTCCAATTCCACCAAATATTACACCATGGTGGTTAATCCTGAGACGGAGAACAACCGCAAGATTAACTTTGAGCAGGAAGGCTCCGAGGGAAAGGGATTCATAGAGGGTATAGACGGCTACTGGTTCAACAGACCAGCAGACAACGTGTACAACATTGACATCTACACAGACAACTCTGTCATGGTAATGTACATTAACGACAATGTTTGCTATACCAACCGTATTTATGGTATCCAGAAAAACTGCTGGAGTATCAACAACTACGGTGGCTCTATCACAGTAAGTGACGTTAAGGTTCTAGGTTATTAGTTTACTGTACTGATTTAGTTTTTTGAAAAGTTGTGTTTTTAAAAAGGAGGGGTAGCCCGAATGGCTACGCCTCTTTTTTATTCCTTTTTCAGTGCCACTGCCGGATTAGTGCGAGCAGTTCTGATGCTTTGGTAAAGTACGGAGATGGCTGCCATACCGGCTACTACCAGGCCAGCCAGGACGAATATCCACCAGTGCAGACTGATGCGGTGCCCATAGCTGGAAAGCCAGCCGTTCATGATGAACCAGGCGATAGGTACGGCAATGATGAAGGCTATCCCCACCATCTTCATGAAAGAGAAGACCAGCTCCTTCAGCACACCTGTATAGTCGGCTCCGAAGACTTTCTTCACCGACACTGTCTTCACTTCCTGCTGCATGTAGTAGGAGCTCATGGCAAAGAGTCCCAGGGCGCTTACCAGGATGGACAGCAGCGTGAAGATGAGTACGATGTTCAGCACCAGCTGCTCTTTCTGGAAGCCATCCTCAATCATTTCCTCTATGTATTGGGCCTCGAAGAGCCTGCCTGGAAATACTTCCTCGGCCACAGCTTCCACTCGCTTCTTGGCGGCAGCATGGTCGCCGGTGGTTTTCACCAGGAGCACCCACGGATAATCGTCATCCGGATTCTCTCCACGGTTGTAAATCATGGCAGCGCTCTGTTCTTCTTCCAGCGGACGGATTTTGAAATCGTAGTAAATGCCACCGATAGACCGTGTTCCATTTTGGGCTGTGGTGAATTCCGTAGCTGTTTCCTCAATGCCAATCTGCTTGAAGGCATATTCATTGAGCCACCAGTTTTTCGGTTGATGATTGTCCTGCTTCACCTTTAAGCCTAGGATGTCGAAGTATTTGTTGTCGCCCTGGATTTGTTGGAAGGACACCCAGTGACCATCAGGCATTTCCATCGTCCAGTTGTTCGTTCCTCCCAGTGGAATACCGTCGCCTTGGCCCACTTCTTCCACACAAGGTTCTTCCCGCCATCTATCCAGCAGTGGCTTTATCTGCCCGGACTGGCCGTAGGCATTGTCCACCACCAGGATATCTTTAGTATTGTAACCCAAATCTGCCGAAATCAGGTGCTTTATCTGGAGAACCATGACGAAGGTGCTGACCAACATGATGATAGCCACCACATTTTGTGCCACGATGATGACCTTACTGTAAACCGTCTTGGTCTTGAACCGGAGTGAGCCCCGCACTATCTCTATAGGTTCTACCTTTTGGATGAGAAGGGCAGGGATGATGCCAGCCAGGAACCCCAGCACCCCGATGAATCCCAGTACCAGCAGCACGTTTACCGGGGTGATGGCCTTGAAGATGGACACCTGATATTCCAGCATCTGAGAGGCTAGTGGAGAGAGTGCTTCGGCCAGTAAGATGGCCAGCAGCATGGAGATGCCGCAGATGAGGGTGCTCTCTGAAATTACCTTCAGGAAGATGGTGCGCTTATCTGCGCCTACCAGCCTGCGTGTAGCCATTTCCTTGGCACGGAAGCCTGTCAGGGCCGTGGTCATGTTGATGTAGTTCAGCACGGCAAAGGTCAGGAGCAGCAGGCACATCGCCAGTAGCAGGTTCACAAAGCTGCGGTTGCCGAACTGGATGGTGTCAGAACCATAGCGTATCCCTTCATTCAGGAAATACATGTCCCTGAGCGGAATCAGCCGAACCTTATCGTACTGGCTCTTGTACACCCAGAAATTCTTTTCGCACCAATCCAGAATGTCGCCCTGCCTGGCTAGGAGGTCAGCCCCGGAATGTGCCATTACGAAACAGATACCTCCGCCGGCATTGCTCATGTATTCGTCGTGTGATGAATTCATCTTTGGCATTAAATCGCCTCGAATCAATACGTCCGGTGTTTTCAGAATGGAATTCCCGAAATCTTTGTACACGCCGCAAACGGTAAGCTGAAAGTCTCCATTATGATTTAAAGAGATAATCTGTCCCAGCGGGTCCTTATCTCCGAAATGAGCATGGGCAAACTCCTGGCTCACCATGCAGCGGTCCTGGGACACGCGCCAGTCGGCCTTGTTACCCTCCACCAGGTCATAGCTGAACATTTCAAAGAAGGTGCTGTCGGCTGCCATCGTGCTGCCATAGACTCGTTCTCCGTCAATGTGGAAAGCTGCTGCCGATGCAATGTTGGCCACGCAGCATCCCTTCTCTATTTCAGGAAAATTGTTTTTCAGGTGCTTATCCAGCCAATAGCCCATCGTCACATTGTCCTCATTGGCTACCACATAGATTCGGTCCGCATTCTGCTGGAAGGAATCGGTAGTGAGTTGGCGCTGGACATAGACAGCCAGCAGGAGCACAAAGGTCATGGAAACCGTTAGACCCACCAGGTTTATGGCTCCATAGAGTTTGTTTTTCATCAAGAAGTTCCAAAAACTTTTCATCATGTGTTGTTTTATTTTTGTTTCCTTTTAAAAGACATATACCGTGCCAAAGTTTGTAATGTGTTATAAACTAGCTGGTTATGCTCTTTTGGTGGCTGTAAAGGGGTGTAAAGTCACTTTACAGTTTTGTCAAATCCTTTACAGTCTTTTTAGGGGAATGCTTTTCGGATTTAGAATTTAGGTTTTAGCTGTATTTTTACACGAAGTTACTGCTTTTTCTGTGTCTGACCAAACTTTTCCCTTCACGAAACGCAGAAAAATGAGGGTTTTTGAAAAATAATTTGATTTTTCATTGTATTTTGCAGAAAATCAGTATTTTATGTTTTCTTGTGTAGTGGGTGTTTCTAAAGTTTGGGTTCTGGCTCTATAGTCAGGCTTTTTTAGGGGTTTTAGTAAATTTTTCCGGTGTAAGTGGGTTTATGTAGGGGCAAAATGGGGTTTTTTTAATGTTAAAACAGCATTTCACGGTGCACCGTGAGAAATGAGGGTTTTAGAGGGGATTTTGCAGTTAGACGAGGGGTAATGTTTCTATGTTCGGTCATTTCAAAGATTCTCGTTTTTTTATAAGTAGATGATAATCAGTGTATAGTGCGTTAGTTGTAATGAGAACTTACTCTTTGCGTGTCACGGCGTGTCATGTCAATGTCTTGTACTGAAATAGGTTGACTCATAATTCGTCATAAATGTTAAAAAATTAGATTTATTTAGGAATTATGAGTAGACAAAAATTTAGCCGCTCTTTGAAGCGAAGTATCTGCATCGAGTACATGCAAAGTGGTAAATCAAGGAAGGAAATAGCATTGAAATACAACCTTCCCAACGT
>AUXO014168623.1_pt1 | contig 16008 bp, 13 predicted proteins | sample 768731 | NCBI WGS metagenome assembly AUXO01 (sample SAMN02715735, study PRJNA202380) | gut metagenome | biome: sheep rumen | host: Ovis aries | place: New Zealand: Palmerston North
ACCAACGAGTTTCTGGTGCGCGCCAACGACCTGTACGAGAACATAACCTATGACAAATGCCTGCGCTTTGCCAACGGACGCTATGTGGCACTTCTGCAGGACGACGACGACATCAGGGACGAGAAATGGGCACTACGCGCCGTAGAGCTCTTCCGCCAACATCCCGACATGGCCGTACTGGGAGGATGTGACGGCAGGAAAGTTCACTTCTTTGTCGATGAAACGGACGAAAACAACGTGCATAAGTGCTATCGCAGCGAGGAGATGAGCCATGGTGACTTCTGCTTTGTCATGAGCGTAAACCGTGCCCCCATGTGGATTAACCACGATCTGTACAAGCAGCACCTGAAACATATCGACTACCGGTTTGCTCCGTTCCAGAGCGACGATTACGAACTATGCCTGCGTGCATGGACCGTGGGGCTGAAGGTCGGATGGTACAAGGTACGCTTCCCCAGCCTCAGCGTCGGTGGCATGCGCCTGTACAACAATGCCTTCACAAAGGAAATGACGGAGCGTAACATGCCGCTGCTGTATGACCTTTATGCAGACAAGGAAACATATATCTTAAAACGCGTTGAGCAAGCCGACGAACAATAGTCTCAGGGACAAGGCCGCCAAAGGCTTCCTGTGGGGAGCGCTTAACAACGGAGCCATGCAGGTGCTGAATGCCGTATTCGGCATAATCCTTGCCCGTAAGCTTACCCAGGACGACTATGGCCTCGTGGGTATGCTTACCGTATTCACCGCTATTGCAGGCTCACTGCAGGACAGCGGCTTCGTCACCGCCCTGGTAAACCGCAAGAATGCCACGCATGCCGACTTCAACGCTGTCTTCTGGTTCAATATTGCGGTCAGCACATGTCTGTACGTCCTGTTCTTTATTTGTGCGCCGTTTGTATCAGCCTTCTACGACGAACCGTTGCTTACCTCGCTGTTCCGCTACTACAGCCTTGCCTTCCTCGCCGCATCGTTCTCCATCGTGCCGCGTGCCATACTCTTCAAGCAGCTTCGGCAGAAAGAACTGGCACAGGTTACCGTGCTGGCATTGCTCATCTCCGGCACTGTGGCAGTGGTGATGGCAGTGAACGGGATGGCCTACTGGGGTATAGCCACACAAGGCATCGTATATACGGCTACGGTTTCACTACTCAGCTGGACCATATCCGGATGGAGACCTTCGACCGACATTACCTTCCGACCTATTCGAGAGATGGTCGGCTTCTCCAGCAAGATGCTGGTGACGAGCATCTTCACACAGATCAACAACAACATCTTCTCGATCGTCCTGGGCAAGTTCTATACCAAGAGCGAGGTCGGCACATACAACCAGGCCAACAAGTGGAACACGATGGGAGCCTCCATGATTACGGGAATGGTACAGGGTGTTGCACAGCCTACATTCGTCCAGGTAGGCAACGACAGCGACAGGCTGTGCCGCACGTTCGGCAAGATGCTGCGGTTTACCTGCTTCGTCTCGTTCCCTGCCATGCTGGGGCTGGCCATGGTTGCGCCCGAGTTTATCGTAATACTGATTACCGACAAGTGGCTTCCTTCCGCAGGACTGATGCAAATACTGTGCATCGGCGGAGCATTCCTTCCTATATCCACGCTTTATTTCAACATGATCATCTCCCGGGGGAAGAGCGACATATACATGTGGAACATTATCTGCCAGGGAATAGTCCTGCTGCTGAGTATCACAGGCATACACCTGCTGGGCGGCGGAATCCGCGAAATGGTAATTGCCAACGTCGCTATTACTATACTGTGGACAGGCATCTGGCACCTGTTTGTCCGCAGGCTCATAGGATTCAGTACAAGGCAGGCATTACGCGACATCGTCCCGTTCCTGCTCATAGCCGCCGCGACAATGGCAGTCACCTTTTTACTGACGTCCGGAATCGGCAATATCTATATCCTGCTGCTGTCACGCATACTGATTGCCGCATCCCTCTATCTCGCCCTGCTATGGATTTTCGGAGCCAGGATACTGAGGGAAAGCATCGGTTTCCTGCTGAAGCGCAATTAGCCCTCCCCCGTCTCTCAGGCTATCCCTGACTAACCCCTCTTCAGTCTCTCGAGGTCTTCGGGATACGTTATCTTTATATTCGTACTCTCCCCTGCGACAATCTTGATCTTTACGTCTGGCAGGTACCTGCGTACGACCCCGCAATCGTCCGTCGGCCGGAAGTCAGGATCCTGCAGACCCAGGTCGAACGCCCTACGCAATACGTGCTGACGGAATCCCTGCGGAGTCTGCATGTTTCGCAGTACGTGACGCGGCAAGGCCTCTTCTATACAGTCGTCGGCATCCACACGGACTACGGTGTCGGTACACGGTACCGCCACCCCACATGCGTCATAGCTGCCCAAAGCCTCGACACAGCGGCGTATTGTCAACTCGCTCACCAACGGGCGCACGGCATCGTGAATCAGCAGGATATCCTCCGGGGCATTACACACCTCCAGAGCCGAAAGCGTGCTGTGATATCGCTCCCTGCCACCCGGACGCACACACCTCACCTTAGGGTATGGCAGGGAAATAGCTTTCACCTCGTCGACAAAATCCTGACGTGTTACTATCACTATCTGGTCGACAAGGTCACATTCGTGGAAAGCACGTATGCTGTGTTCCAGCACGGTACATCCGTTGACCTCCAGAAACTGTTTGGGCCTGTCTGTGCCGAAACGGCTTCCGCTGCCTCCTGCAAGAAGAATTGCCGTCACCATGGTTCAACTCTGCATATCCTGGTTCATAAGCCGAATATCTGCTGATTCTCGTGGACCTGTACCATGGCACGGAACACGAAGAAATCAGTTGGCGTGGTAATCTTGATGTTCTCCACAGGCCCGTTCACCACGCCCATGGCATGTCCATAGTGGCTCATCATCGTACACGAGTCTACAAAGTCATTTATTCCCTCGTCTATGGCCCTGCGGTGTGCCGAGATGATATCTGCCAGGCGGAAACTCTGCGGAGCACGTGCTATGAGCGAATCCTTGCGCGACGGTATCTGCATGCTGCCGTCCTGCTCCCTTACGACCAGCGTCTCCGTTGCCGGGACACAGGTAATGCACGAGCCGCATTCCTCTACCTTGCTGATGTTGTCTGTTATCGTCTGCTGGGTTATCAGCGGACGCACGCCGTCGTGAATCAACACGTTCACACCGTCCAGGCTGCCGCATTTTGCCAAGGCATACTGCTCGGCAGCCTGCAAGGCATTGTATATAGACTCCTGTCCGGAAGCCCCTCCAGGCACTATCTTCACCACCTTGCCTATCTCAAACCTGCGGATCTGCTTCTGCAGGAAAGGAATCCATGGCTCTATACACGCAACCGTGATGGCATCTATGCCAGGATGGTTGTCAAACAGTTCCAGGGTATAGATTATGATGGGCTTGCCGTTAAGCTCCAGGAACTGCTTGGGCCGCGACTTTGTATTCATCCTTATGCCCGACCCTCCGGCAAATATTACAGCAATATTCATTTTGTCATATAGTTTATCAGTCTTTGGAATATCTCGTCCAGTCCATACCTCGGCCTCCAGCCGAGCGAAGCCAGCCTGCCAGTGTCCAGGCGGTGGAATGTCTCCGGAGCATACCCTCTGCCTTCGTCCGGCTCCACACGTACCGCTATTCCGGGATTGACATTGTCCCGCAGCCACTCAGCCATACCCCGTGCAGAGATATACGTATCAGGATTTGCCACATTGTACGCTGTCCCTGTCTCGCCGTGTACGGCAATGGCCAGCAGTGCCGAGACGGCATCCGTGACATAGCAGTATGGCCGTGCGGACCTTCCCTCTGTATGCAGGACTATGTCACGGCCGTGCGCCGCACTGCGCGCAAAGGATGCAATTATACGGTTGTCGTCCGGGGCTATTCCGGCACCCGTGGTCTGCGTCAGCCTTGCTATCATTGTCCTGACTCCGTACTGCGAGGCATACAGGCAGCACAAGTTCTCGGCGGCACGCTTCGCCATCGGGTACGAACTGCGCACCCTGGTCGGGTTCAGATACCCCTGGCAATCCTCTGTAAGCACCGCCTCCGGATCACGTATCTCCCCATAGACCTCCAGTGACGAAAGATATACGAATCCCTTTGGCCTGACATCCCTGGCATAGTCCAGCAGCCGCACGGTAATGTCTGTTATCGAGCGGAAAGTCTCTACCGGATGGTCCACGAAGTAACGCGATGCCGTCGGTGCGGCACAATGTACCACATAGTCCGCACGACCCAGCGAGGCATAGTCCATTCCCTCCAGTTCTCCCTCCACGAATCTGACGTCTCCATGACGGCCAAGCATTCCGCAGGCCTTTTCCATATTGCGTACAGGTGCGATTATGCGGATGTCCAGATTCAGAGCCGTCAGGCACCGTATCAGCGACGAGCCTATCAGTCCTGTCGCACCGGTAATCAGGAACGTCGCTCCGCGCAACGGCTTCCTGTCAGCGAAGTCACTGACAAATTCCTGAATATCCTGTAACTGTTGTCTGTGCATGTCAATATACTGATTACTGTTCTATCACAATGTTGTCCGCATGATATTCACTGCCTGGATCGGAAGGCAGCCGCATGTAGTCTCCATATTGTGCGACGAGCTGTTCGTGATAGTCCCCCACTACGGGGAACATGTGTCCCTCGAACTCCAGTTCCGTAAGCGGGAATATTCGCTCGGGACGACGTTTCACATAATATGGGATACCCAGAGCGTCATCGTAGTACGAGACAGGCAGCAACCTGTTTATGAACCGCATCACGGGGAATATGACATGCATATTGAGCCACAGCAGCCTGCGCACCTTGCGCGACGCCGCCACATCTGTCAGGTCCGTTCTTTTCAGTATCGAATATATGTGCCCTATTGTGTCATTGCTCAGCCTGTGCAGGAAACGCGAAGTCCTCTCGACAGGAAATATGTCGATGAATATGCCATGCTCCTTCCACATGCGGTCATATCGGTTACGTTCGCTTATACAGCTCCGCCTGTCGCGCAGCTTGGCATACTGGAAGAAATAGTCAGGATCCGTCTCCACGCACTGTATTGCAAGCGTCTCAGGCAGTTCCCTCATCAGTATCGGTATCAGGCGGTCATAGTCCTCCTTGAGCATCTCGATATCCAGGTCGTCGTCCCACGGTATGAATCCGCGATGCCTCACGGCACCCAGCAACGTACCGCCGGCAAGCCAGTATTTCAGTCCGTGCCTGCGGCATATGCCGTCTACTACCAGCAGGAGTTCCAGCATGCGCATCTGCATCTGGCGCAAGACAGAGCCGTCTGGGTTGAACCTGCGGCGCAGTTCCTCTTGGTCGAAAGTTGCATCCATCTGTAATTTCAGGCTTTTGTGAATATCGTACGGTAGTTCCTCATCAAATATACGGCATTACGTATTTTCTGCCGTACAGAGTCGTTTTGGAAATATCCGAGCATTTCTCTCAGGTACCTCGTCTGCGGTCCGCTCAGCTTCCCCGCCCTGTCCATTATTCCCCGTATCATTGCAATACGGTCCCCGGCCTTTAGCCCCCTGACACGTGCGATCAGAGCCTTGACACGCGACATCCTCCTCATCTTGTCCCCGGACGCATTGTTGCCATGCATACGGTACAGGCTCACCGGATGCCGGCTGTATGCCATCCCTCCGGCAAAGCACGAAAGGACAGCCAGCCACGAGTCATGGAAGTCAACACCCTCCGGGAAAGGCAGGGCCTTGTCCAGCAGTGAGCGGCGCACCAGCATCGCAGAACCCTGGAACGGATTTCGCCACAGCAGTATGGTCTGCGATTTCAGCATGTCGTCTTCCGGTATATAGTCAAAGGACTGCTGCTGCGCCAAAGACAGCCCTGTCGGCTTTAGCAGCCTGTCCGTAATCGTCGAGTCCGCACATGCCAGCACCTTGTCACCGATGATATCCATCAGGTGCTGCAGGTGATCCTCCGTCCACACATCGTCCTGGTCGCACAAGGCCACGTACTCCGTGTTGCCGCAACACTCTATGGCCCTCTGGAAATTGTCCCTGAACCCCAGGTTGTGCCTGTTGGTGACGACCCTTATACGCCCGTCCTGTCCGGCATACCTCTGCACTATGTCCACCGTATCGTCAGTCGAGCAGTCGTCACATATCACGAATTCAAAGTCCCGGTAAGTCTGGGACAGGACAGACTCTATCTGCTCACCGACATATCCGGCACCATTGTAGGTAGCCATCACTACCGAAACCTTCTTTACGCCCTCTTCCATCGTCCACTGAGCCAGGGAGTACCCTCTATGTACGGAACAAGCCACGAGCAGATCATGAAGATTGCAGGCAGCAATATTATTACGTCGTCATACCTGCCATATATGCTGCGTCCGAACGAGATATGCACCAGACGGTAGAAGAACAACATGGGGAAATGACTTATGAAATATACCATCGAATGCTCACCTATGAAACATATCCATGGAATACGCGGAACATTCGTCGCAATCAGCAGGCCCGACAGCCCGCAAAGAATGGCCGACATGTTGAACATGACAGGCAGTACGTCGCCCGAGAACATGTTGTTGCTCATCGTATACGACGCATCATGCCATACAAAGTTCCCGACCACGAACCCCGTCGTCAGTATCAGCGAGACAATTACCGTCGTACGCGGAGCCGCCTTGTCTATGATGCGATGCCACGTCCGTCCCAGCTCAAAGAAGAAGACACCCATGAACACATTGTTCAGGTCCAGCCACAGCGGATTGCCGTTCCTGTACAGCCAGAACCCGGCCAGCGGAAACAAGGCATACACCATCGACGTAGCCTGTGCGGCATGGCGGGACAGCCTCCCGGAGACTACGGCAAGGCGCAGCCTCTCCAGGAAATGGACAAGGACGTAAGTGACGAAGAACGACAACAGGAACCATACCGGAGGGTTGCCGAAGAAACCGCTGTTCTTCCATATATGTTCAATCTCAAACCGCGGAATCAGGTGGTGATACTTGTCATAGACGAAGACCTGCAGCGTAAAATATATCAGGTTACCTATCGCGCCAGCGGCCAGATACGGGACGAACAGCCGCTTTGCCTTGTCCCTTACGTATGCCATGCTGGGCATCGACGTTACGGACTTGTTGAAATATCCGGCCTTGAAGAAGAAGAACGACATGAAGAAATAGCTCCACTGCATCACCTCCAGCCACCAGTCGACATTGGCCTTGCCACACTGCTGCATCGTATGCAGGCTGACCATACGTATTATGCAGATGCCACATAGCAGGTCGAAGGCATGATTTCGCTTTTTCATCACCACAAAATTAACAATTTAATTCATAATTCATGGACCATGATTTACTATTTTATACCCACACCATGCATTTTTCAATTAAAATACGTATTTTTGTGTTCATGAAAGCATTGGTAGACGTATCCGTACTGATCCTGTTCTTCAACCGGCCGGAACAGCTGGCAAAAGTCTTCGGTCAGGTACGCAAGGCCCGGCCCTCACGCCTGTTCCTGTATCAGGACGGCCCCAGAGACGAGAAAGACATCCCCGGCATCATGGCATGCCGCAAAGTCGTCTCCGACATCGACTGGGAGTGCGACGTCCACACCATGTTCCAGGAAAAGAACTACGGCTGCGACCCCAGCGAGTTCATTTCCCAGCGATGGGCATTCTCCCTCACGGACAAATGCATCGTGCTGGAGGACGACGACGTCCCCAGCGTAACCTTCTTCCGCTTCTGCAAGGAAATGCTCGACAAATACGAGGACGACACCCGTATCACGCACATCTCAGGATTCAATACCGACGAGACGACTAACGACATCGAAGACTCCTATTTCTTCTCCAGGGCCTTCTCCATCTGGGGATGGGCATCTTGGGCACGCGTCGTCAACGCCTGGGACGGCGACTACGGATTCGTTAAGGACCCTAACCAGTTCGGACAGCTCAGGCAAAAGACCAGGGAACACCACCTGCGGAGCGACATGCCGGCAATGTGCGCCGCCCATGCCCAGCGCGGAAAGGAATATTACGAGACAATCTTCTGGGCATACATGACGCTTAATGACGGAATGTGCATAATACCACGGGTAAACATGATAAACAACATCGGCATGGAAGGCGGCACGCACTACAGCGCACAGCTAAACCTGCTCCCCCGTCGCCTGCGCAGGCAGTTTACGATGAAACGGCACGAAATAGACTTCCCGCTGCACCATCCAGCCGAGGTCAGGGAATATCCCGGGTACCAGAGACGCTACCACCTGCTCAACGCATGGGACAACCCGTGGCGAAAGGTCCAGTACTCCTTTGAGGAACTGTGTCTGAACCTCATGGCCGGCAACATCGGCAATATCATATCCGCGGCACGTAAGCGCATACTCAAGACAATGAGATGAAAGTACTGATTGTTTCCACCGCAGAGAGAACCGGCGGCGGCGCCATTGCCGCACGAAGACTTATGGACGCACTTAACAAGAACGGCGTCCAGGCCAGGATGCTGGTGCGCGACAGGCAGACAGACTCCCCCCATGTGTTCCGCCACGGCAATATCGTTCCGAAGGTACTCGAACGCATCGACCTTATGGCAAGACTGCGCCTGCCCCTAAGCGATACATGGCCCTACGACACAGGCAGCTTTGGGACAGACATCCTGGGCACCAGGGAATATCAGGAGTCAGACATTATACACCTGCACTGGATCAACCAGGGAATGCTGTCCCTGAAACAGCTTGGACAAATGGCAAGGGACGGCAAGCGCATCGTCTGGACACTGCACGACGAGTGGCCGTTCTCCGGCATAAAGCACTACGGCGGAGACATCGGCACAGACACCGATATTGAAGACACAGCCAGGTTTCATCGTCTTGACGACAAAGTCTCACGACTTAAGAAAGAAATATACTCCTCCTGCAACATACATTTCGTCGGATGCAGCAAGTGGATTACCGGTTTGGCCCTAAAGGCCATGCCCGGCAATGACTGCACACATATCAACAACTGCATTCCCCATGATGTATTTCACCCCATGGACCGGCAGGAAGTACGCCGGAAGCTGAACCTTCCGCCGGACCGGAAGATAGTCATGTTCTGCAGCCAGAAGGTTACCGACACGCGCAAGGGTATGAAATATCTGGACGAAGCCCTGCAACGGCTGCCGGACGTCTGCACCTTACGCCTCGGCGCAGGCGGCACATACGTGAGCGACGAGGCTACCATGGCCATGATGTATGCAGCAGCCGACTGCTTCGTAACCCCATCGCTGCAGGACAACCTCCCCAACACCATCGCCGAGGCGATGTCATGCGGCACACCCTGCGTAGGCTTCGATGCCGGAGGCATACCCGAAATGATTCACCACCTGCAGGACGGCTACGTCGCCAGATATCGTGACGCCGGTGACCTTGCCCAAGGCATCGGATACATATTGCAGCACCCCGGATTTAGCCATGCGGCAGCCAGCTCAGCCATTCACGACTACAACGAAAGCCGTACGGCACGGGAATACATCAGGATATATGAAAAATAGATATTTTTTCTCCGTCTCCACACTCCTGCTCATTACCATACTGAGCCTGGTGCCTGCGCAAGAGTTTCCACAGGTCGATGCACGGTTTGCCGACAAATGGGCACACTGGGTAATGTATGCAGTCGCCACCCTGGTCATCGGGATTGAGCAAGGACTTAGGAAGCCCGTCCGCAGATGGCATATACGGATTATGCGTATTGCCGTATTTACATCACTGTGGGGCGCGCTTATGGAAGTATGTCAGGCCACCCTCACCACGACACGCAGCGGCGACACCATGGATGCCGTAGCCAACACCTTCGGCGCAGCATGCGGGGCAACCCTCCTGTTTTTCCTGTACAGACAGTTTCCAAGACTGAGAGACACACCGTAAGGACTACCTCTTCAGCACAGCCCTCACCACAAACCACAAATGTCTGACTACCGCAGTTGCCCAGCCATAGTGTACCGCCATCAGCCGGAACCGTTCCACCAGTGAAGCCCGGTGGTTCCTTGTCGTCATTCCCTCAGACAGATAGTCCGTCAGTATCATGTTCGTGTTCAGCACCGGCAGCCTGCGGCGCGCAGCACGCTTCAGCAGACGTATGCACCAGTCATAATCCGCGCTGAACCGGTATCTTACATCATATTTCTGTATCCGTGCCAGGTCTGTACGCACATAGAAACTCTGATGGCACACCAGCATGCCGTCAGCAAAACTGCGCCAGTCCAGTTCCTCCGGAGCCTGCAGGCGTCTGTGTCGCAGGAACCTGCCTTCGCTGTCCACCAGGTCCGTCTCGCCATACACTATGGCAGGATTGTGTGCATATCCCCTGAGCCAGTCCATCTTTTCCACGATGTCCGCTATCGTGGTACTGGCATGCAGCCGGTCGCCCGCATTCAGGAACACGATATAGTCGCCTGTTGCATTCACCAGAGCCTTGTTCATGGCATCATACAACCCATGGTCAGGTTCGCGCAGCACCTTTATCTGATGCGGAATACCCTCATGCGTGTTGCGCTCTACATACCTCTGGACCAGCAGGAACGTCCCGTCGGAACTGCAGCCGTCGACTATCAGATGCTCTATATGACTGTATGTCTGGCATGATACACTGTCTATGGTCCGCTGCAGCGTGGCCTGCGCGTTATAAGTGACAGTGGCTATGGTGATTACCGGAAACTCCCCTTTCATACTCAGGACTCAGCGCTTTGCCGCATAGACTTTCTCCTCCTCCACATGGAGAATCCCATGATACCCAGAGCCGTCAACACCAGGAAAGCCATTGCAGAATATGCTATGGTCTCCGTCGTATGGACGGACTTGGGGTCGAAAGTCATCACTATGTCACAGTCGCCGGGCCCTACCTTTACGGCACGCAGCACATAGTCTACGCGACCTACCGGGACCTCCTGCCCGTTGACCGTGGCACGCCATCCCGGATAGTATATGTCCGAGAAGACTATTACGCCACCACTTTTGCTGCTGGCCTTGTACCTCATCTCCACCGGACCGTACGACACGAGGCTGACCATAGCCGTGCTGTCTTGGCCAGACTTGTAGCCACTCATCCATGACGCCGCCTCGCCACAAGACTCTGCCGGCGATGAAACTGCCACTTTCCGCAAGTCCACCTTGCTCAGCATGGACAGTTCATTATCCGCATTACGCACATCGCGCACCTCGTCTACAAACCATGCATTGCCCATTGCCGCCGGATTACGGGCGGCAATCTTCCGTCCCCCCTGCAGCGGCAGTATCACATATTTCATGTTGAGCATGTCCAGCACGGGGAATATACTGTCTCCCCCCTGCAGCAGCAAGCCCTGTCCGTCTTCCGTCACATTCTTCTGTATGGCATTCATCTCTGGAGATATATGCGCCTCTATCAGCTCCTGGTAGCGGCGCAGCTTGGCAGCATGGTAGCCGCCTATGGAGCACCAGGAAAGCCATTGCAGAATATGCTATGGTCTCCGTCGTATGGACGGACTTGGGGTCGAAAGTCATCACTATGTCACAGTCGCCGGGCCCTACCTTTACGGCACGCAGCACATAGTCTACGCGACCTACCGGGACCTCCTGCCCGTTGACCGTGGCACGCCATCCCGGATAGTATATGTCCGAGAAGACTATTACGCCACCACTTTTGCTGCTGGCCTTGTACCTCATCTCCACCGGACCGTACGACACGAGGCTGACCATAGCCGTGCTGTCTTGGCCAGACTTGTAGCCACTCATCCATGACGCCGCCTCGCCACAAGACTCTGCCGGCGATGAAACTGCCACTTTCCGCAAGTCCACCTTGCTCAGCATGGACAGTTCATTATCCGCATTACGCACATCGCGCACCTCGTCTACAAACCATGCATTGCCCATTGCCGCCGGATTACGGGCGGCAATCTTCCGTCCCCCCTGCAGCGGCAGTATCACATATTTCATGTTGAGCATGTCCAGCACGGGGAATATACTGTCTCCCCCCTGCAGCAGCAAGCCCTGTCCGTCTTCCGTCACATTCTTCTGTATGGCATTCATCTCTGGAGATATATGCGCCTCTATCAGCTCCTGGTAGCGGCGCAGCTTGGCAGCATGGTAGCCGCCTATGGACTTGTGCCAATATCCGGCATCGTTACTGTTGAACGTGCTGCACGTCATATCCAGGGTACGGTAGTACGGCGTCTTGTCCTCCAGGATCTGCTCGTCAGCCTCGCTCTTGGCGAAAGACTGGCTGACAGACGTCGGGTATATGAACATGTCCTTGTTCAGGTAACGCGTATTTACGCCCCACATGTCCACCAGGCACAGCAGCGTTATGCCGACTACCAGCGGCACTTCCCTGAGCTTCCTGAAATAGTACAGCAGCAACATGACAGTTCCAGCCACGATAATCAGCAACGAACGCGCACAGTCAGCCTGGAACACAGAACGGCGCATGTCCATGAGGTTGGCACGTATCTGCCCATATATGTCGGAAGGAATATACCCCGCGGCAACCGCATCGTCAAACATCTGGCACTCTGCCTGGCTCATATAGTCTCCGAAGAAAACGTCAGGCATTACGTAGAACAACGCACAAATACCAGCCGTTATGCCGAAGCTCAGCCACAAGGCATTGACCCTCCTTTTGGTAAACGGCAGGCCGACATTGACACACGACGGATCCTCCGTAAACCTCTTCAAGGCCATTACAGCCATCAGCGGTATGGTGAATTCCGCTATGACCAGGATGGATGCCACTGTGCGGAACTTGTCGTACATCGGGACATAGTCCAGGAACCAGTCCGTAAGCCCCATGAAGTTTCTTCCCCACGACAACGCTATGGATAGCATTGTTGCCGCCAGCAAGGCCCACGACATCGGCCCGCGCACAATCAACAGGCACAGGACAAACAGCATACACACGAACGCCCCGACATATACAGGACCTGACGTTCCCGGCTGGTCACCCCAATACTGTCCCATCTGCTGGTATATCTGCAGGAATCGGTTGTCAGCCTTTTCCATAGCCCTCTTGCTGTGCGACAACGGCATGCTGGCACCACCCTTCGTGTTCGGCACCAACAGCGTCCACGTCTCGTCTATCCCGTAGCTCCAGGCCGTGATATAGCTGCGCTCCAGTCCGCTTGTCGTCTGGTCTGCAGGATCCTTGGTCACGTGCGTCAGTTCACTCTTGCCGCGCATACTCTCCTTCTGGTACTCCCATGTATGATACAGGTTGGAGGCATTCATGGCGATGCCCAGCAGGCATCCGGCCGCAAATACGCAGGACGACCTCAGCCACACCATTATACCCTTGCCCCTCATTATTGAATCCGCCAGCCATCCCAGGGACATCAGTCCGATTACGAACATGAAGTAATACGTCATCTGTACATGGTTGGACAAGATCTGTAATCCCATGAATAGCGCTGTCACGATTACCCCCCAGGCATATCTGCCACGATAGCACAGAGCCATGCCGCCTATGGTCGGAGGGATGAAAGCCAGCGTAAATACCTTCCATATATGGCCGGCAGCGATTATTATGAAGAAATAGCTGGAAAACGCCCATATCACAGCCCCCAGAGCCGACATCCACACCTTGAAGTCGAAGCATCGCAGCATGATATAGAACCCGAGCAGCATGATGAACACGTATGCCGCCACGTCTGGCAGCCCCAGGGAGTACCACGCCTTTATGGTGCCCAGAGTGCTTGTGCTGTCGTACGACGGCGCCAGCTGGTAGGTCGGCATTCCCGAGAACAACGTGTTCGTCCATCGCGGAGTCTCCCCGTCATGCAGCTCCCTGTACTCGTTTATCTCTACGCCCGCGCCCACGGCACCCGTATGATCCGTTCCCGTCAGCACCTTGTGTCCCATTATAGGACTCCAGAAGTAAGCGACGCTGATTATCACAAACAGTATTACCGGCAGGATGTCCTGACCAAGCTTCAGATATTTCTTCATGACAGTCTACTTGTTGGCACGTTTTCTTTCCAGATGATCCAGTATTACCTTACGCATACGCATCGACTTCGGCGTAACCTCCACATACTCGTCCTCCTTGATATACTCCAAGGCCTCCTCGAGCGAGAATATCGTCGCAGGGATTATATGCGCCTTCTCGTCCGTGCCGCTCGCACGCACGTTCGTCAGCTGCTTGGCCTTGCACACGTTTATTACCAAGTCTATGTCATGTACATGCTCACCGATTACCTGACCCGCATAGACCTGGTCCTGAGGCTCGATGAAGAACTTGCCCCTATCCTGAAGATGGTCTATGGCATAGGCATAGGCATTGCCGCTCTCCAACGCTATCAGCGAACCGTTGGTACGACGGTTTATCTCACCCTTGTACGGCTGGTATTCCTTGAAACGATGCGCAATGATAGCCTCGCCCTGACTCGCAGTCAGCATATTCGTCCGCAGACCTATTATACCCCGGCTCGGAATCAGGAATCCTATATTGACACGATCCCCCTGGCTCTCCATGCTCGTCATCTCACCCTTGCGGCGCGTCACCATGTCAATCATCTTGCTGGCAAACTCCTCAGGTACGTTTATAGTCATCTCCTCTACAGGCTCGCACCTCACACCGTCTATATCCTTGTATATGACCTGAGGCTGTCCCACCTGCAACTCATAACCCTCACGGCGCATCGTCTCTATCAGCACGCTCAGGTGCAGGACACCCCTGCCGCTCACTATCCACCTGTCAGTATACCCCTCCATGCTCTCGACACGCAGAGCCAGGTTACGCTCCAGCTCCTTCTCCAGACGCTCGCCTATGTGCCTGCTGGTACAGTACTTGCCCTCCTTGCCGAAGAACGGACTGTCGTTTATGGTAAACAGCATCGACATCGTAGGTTCGTCAATGCTTATCGGCGGCAATGGCTCCGGATTCTCGAAATCACAAATCGTGTCGCCTATCTCAAAATTCTCTATGCCCACTATTGCACAGATGTCGCCGCTGGAGACGGCATCCGCCTTCTGGCGACCCATGCCGGCAAAGATATGCAGCTCCTTGATCTTCGTCTTCTCCTGCGTACCGTCGCGATGAGCCACCGTTATGTTCATGCCCTCCCTCAGCGTTCCGCGATGCACGCGGCCCACGGCTATACGTCCCGTATATTTGCTGTAGTCCAGGCTGGTGACCAGCATCTGCGGCGTTCCCTCCAGCACCTGCGGCTCAGGGATATACTTGATTATGCAGTCCAGCAGATACGTGATATTGTCCGTAGGCCTGCTCCAGTCCTCGCCCATCCAGCCATTCTTGGCCGAGCCGTATATCACCGGGAAGTCCAGCTGCTCCTCCGTCGCGTCCAGGTCGCACATCAGGTCAAACACCATCTCGTACACCTCCTCGGGACGACAGTTCGGCTTGTCCACCTTGTTTATTACCACCACAGGCTTCAGACCTATCTCCAGCGCCTTCTGCAACACAAACCTGGTCTGCGGCATCGGACCCTCAAAGGCATCCACCAGCAGCAGGCACCCGTCAGCCATGTTCAGCACACGCTCCACCTCACCACCGAAATCCGAGTGACCCGGAGTATCTATGATGTTGATCTTCGTATCCCCGTAGTTGATACTAACATTCTTGGACAGGATAGTTATACCCCGCTCACGCTCCAGCTCGTTGTTGTCCAGCATCAGCTCGCCCGTCTGCTGGTTGTCGCGGAACAGATTCCCCGCAAGCAGCATCTTGTCCACCAATGTCGTCTTGCCGTGATCCACGTGGGCAATAATAGCAATGTTCCTTATCGAACCCATATAATCAGACCTGTTGTCAGTTTAAAACAAATTTTTAGCGCACAAAGATACACAAATAAAGCACAATACAAAGCCCCTTACACACAAAAACACCCCATTTCGACCACTTTAGCCGATATTTTTTGCCCCACGCGCACCTATTACCACATATTTTCATTACCTTTGCATCCGCATTTGACCGGAGGCGGTGACCGAGCGTATGGAAGCTGCACGGCCGAACAAGTTACTAAAACATTAAGTACATTATGTATTTGAATTCAGAAAAGAAGGTAGAGCT
>AUXO017810443.1_pt1 | contig 16007 bp, 19 predicted proteins | sample 768731 | NCBI WGS metagenome assembly AUXO01 (sample SAMN02715735, study PRJNA202380) | gut metagenome | biome: sheep rumen | host: Ovis aries | place: New Zealand: Palmerston North
GTTCCTGCTGACAACCGTGATTTAAACTATGACAAATATTTCAAGGAGGGTGACACCAAACGTGCATTGATTGAGGAATTCAACTCAAATAACACGAGAATACTGAATTTGGAAGAGACCAAGGAGAAAATAGCTTCATTGACCTATATACAAAACGAGTTGAACGGCATTCCGAATCTCGTTTAAAGTTAGTATTTTTAAGTATAATATATTATGTCAATAATATCACAGCTAGATTACGTGAAGGATAATAAGGCTTCGCTTGAAAAAAAGTATAATGGCCAGTATGTGGTTATTTCAGAGAATTTAGAAGAGAAAGCCTTTGGTACGCTGGATGAAGCCTATCAGTATGGTGTTAAGAATTGGGGTTTAGGTAATTTCCTACTTCAGCAGTTTTGTGTCAATAACAATCAGGTACATATTATTAATCAAACCATTACTGTTGTATGATAACCGCATATAGACATCATTTCGCAGGCATAGTTAATAGGATATTGGTAGATTGTAATATCAGTATTCCCCATGTTGAAGGTACAGCAAGAGCCATGAAAGCATTATGGGATACAGGGGCTACTTGCACTTGCATTGCAACATCAGTAGCGCAACAAATGGGACTTGTTAAAGTCAATGAAAGAGAGTTGATAGGAGCAGATAATCAACCTTTCATGTCTGATGTGTTCTGCGTCCAACTTCAAATGGGCCATTTCATAATAAATAATATGGAAGTTTGTGGTATTCCGATGGATGGCAAATCCGAGAATATGATCATTGGTATGGATGTAATTACAAAAGGTGATTTGTCGATTACCAATTATCAAGGACAGACTTTCCTTACTTTTAGGGAACCATCGCTAGATCGAATTGATTACGTAGCTGAGATAGATCAGTACAATGATTGTCTTAAAAGACATAATATCAATGTCCTTCATCATATTAGAACTGATAAATGTTCATGTGGAAGTGGTAAAGCATATAGCAACTGCCACGGACAGTCTGTTTATGCAAAATATGAGAATAGTTTGGGGCCTAATACAGGAAGTCAAGCTAAGAAATAGCATTTTAATAAACCTGCAAATCTCGCTCCTTATTTAAGGATTACAAATAGGCTCAAAAAATGAAATGAATCGTACTCGACGGTGGCTCTGGTACTAGATTTACCCTATCACAAAGGGTGTTAGTAAACAGTTGCTCCCGATTTATGATAAACCGATGGTTTATGTCGCAAAGCACATCAAACCATCTGCAAGAGGTGAACTTGAAATTACTACAGTTAATCAGGAGTTTTTGAAAGATGGAGAACTGAAAGTCCAGTCCCTTGGTCGTGGATTCGCTTGGTTAGACACAGGCACCCATGATAGCCTTGCTGAAGCTTCCACTTTTGTTGAGGTTATTGAGAAACGTCAAGGTGTCAAGGTTGCTTGTTTGGAAGGTATTGCTTACCGCAATGGTTGGATTAGCGAAGAAAAAATTCGTGAATTAGCCAAGCCCATGCTGAAAAACCAGTATGGTCAGTATCTTCTGAAAGTCATTGACGAGATGAAAGAAGAAGTGAATTCAACCACATTGGCATTTATGTAATAATAGTACGCAAAGCCTCTGTATAACCTGTTAATCAGATTTTGATGGAGTCAACATCTCGCATTTACAATAGCAAGAAGAATGTTAGTTATGGATTAATTGTAACCGTAATTAATACTCTCGTGTCTTTTGTAAGCAGAACATTCTTTGTAAAGTATCTGGGCCCCGAGTTTTTAGGCCTAAATGGTCTTTTTACAGAGGTTGTTATGATGCTCTCATTAGCGGAATTAGGGGTCGGTATGGCCATCAATTATAGTCTATATAAGCCTATTCATGAAGGGGACTACAATAAAATTAATCAATTAATGTCTCTATTTAAAAAAACATATGATTTGATATCCCTCATAATCTTCATATTAGGTGTTTGTATTCTGCCATTTATTCATTTGATAGTTAATGGAACTGGCTTCTCGCTTTCCTATATTCGTCTAGTTTTTTTCTTGTTTGTTGTAAATACCTCAGTTTCTTATCTATTCTCATATAACACTAGTTTTATAACCGCAGATCAAAAACAGTATGTGGTATCATTAGCAACGGCCGCAATGAAACTATTATTTACAGTTTTTATGATTGTGGTGTTGATTTTGACCCAAAACTACATATTATATTTAATATTGGTTATTGTTCAGACCTTGACAACCAATTTATTAATAGCTCATTATGTAAGCAAGAAATATCCGTATATAGATTATAAGTCAAAACTACCAGAAGAAGAGAAGTATAAGGTTTTTAGAGACATCAAAAATATTTTTATAAAACGAGTATCCGGTGTTGTAACATCATCAACAACGAACGTTTTAATATCAACTATAGTTAATACGATACAGGTGGGGTTCTATAGTAATTATGTTATGGTTTTTTCTGTGGTCAGAACTTTAAACAAACAATTCTCAAATGGTATTAAAGCGAGTATTGGAGATTTGACCGTATCTGAGAACTCGGAGAAATGCATCCAGGTTTTACGAAATCTTACTTTTCTCTTTTTTGTTTTTTCGTTCATTATTTGTTCTGGCTTATGTTCTTTGTGTAGTGATTTTATTTCTATGTGGCTTGGACAGGATTATGTCCTTACAGAAATTGTTGTTTACATTGCAATAGCTATTCTTTTTATAGATATATGTAGCGAACCCCTTTGGCAGTATTTGGAAGTTTCTGGACTCTTTAAACAAGACAGAAATATTGCTATACTTGGAAGTACAATTAACCTTGCAGTTGCAATTATATTTGGCTATAAAATAGGAATGGTAGGTATCTTCATGGGAACGATATGCTCGCAATTGATACAGATAGTCCTAAAATCAAAACTACTATTCAATTACATGTTTTTGTCATCTTGTAGGAGTTATATTTTGTTTATTTTTAAAATGTTTATGGCATTCATAATTATCTCTGCAACAAACTACTATATAAATAAATGTATTTTATCAGATTATATCATTGTTGCTTTTATTATAAAGGCGTTATTAACTCTTTGCGTATCTTGTGCTCTATTATTTGTTATGTATAGAAAGACGCCTGAGTATATTTATGCAAAAACGCTTGTATTTTCCGAATTGCAAAAACGTAATTAATTTATTTTGATGAGTGAGAATAATACAATTGACGAGGTAAGAATTATCGAACTTCCAAAATTTACGGATCCCCGAGGAAATCTCTCCTTCGTGGAACAACTGAACCATATACCATTTGAGATTAAACGAACCTACTGGATATATGATGTACCTGGCGGTGAGAATCGGGGTGGTCACGCTTTTAGAAAAAATGAGGAGTTTATAGTTGCTCTTTCTGGGGCCTTTGACGTGATTGTTGATGATGGTATGCGCAAAAAGAAGTATACTTTAAGTCGCTCATACTATGGATTATATGTCCCAGCAGGTCTTTGGCGTGAAATGGAGAATTTTTCTACGAATTCTTTAGCTTTAGAGTTTGGCTCTATTCATTATGACGAACATGACTATATCCGCGATTATGATGAATATATTAAATTGAAGAAGGATGGTTCAATATAATGTTTTTGATTGTTCAATCATTGAATTGGACAAACACCATGAGGACCGCAGAGGAAACCTCACAGTTGTGGAGAATGGCGTTACCCTTCCCTTCGATGTTAAACGTGTTTATTATCTCTATGACATACCTGGTGGTGAAGGCCGTGGAGCACATGCACATAGGGAACTAGAACAACTTATAGTAGCAGCTTCAGGTTCCTTTACGGTGACATTGGATGATGGAGAACGCAAGCGTTCTTTCTTCTTAAACCGACCATATCAAGGGCTCTATGTTAAGCCTGGGCTTTGGCGGGACCTTGTAGATTTCTCTTCAGGTGCAGTCGCTATGGTGCTTGCAAGTGAGATATACAAAAAAGAAGATTATATACGTGATTACAATGACTTTATAGAGTTTAGAAAGGAGTAAAGAATAATTGTATATACTTATAGCTTTCTAGAAAGGATCATAATATGGAGTATAATGTTTCGCAGATTAACCCTGAATATAGTTTTTTCATTACAGGGGTGTCGTTTGTTGGAAATCCTATGGACGGGACAGTCCTTTTTGTAACAAAAAAGGTAAAAAAATTACTTGGCAATCTGAATTCAAGAAAAAATTGTCTTGTATTTATACAAGATGGAATAGAAATACCGGATGATTATAAAAAAAACAATTGTTTTATATTTTCCGAAGATCCACAATTAGAATATGCGAAGTTTGCGTTGAAATTGAACCAAATTGAAAAAGCTAAAGACAATAGAAGAATATTTAATTTAACACCAGAAGGTTATTATATTGGTGAGAATGTAAAACTAGGTAAGAATGTAGTAATTGAACCTTGCTGTAGAATAGGACATGATGTAATAATTGGTGATAATGCATTTGTTGGGTTTGGCAGTACAATACTTAACGCGGAAATAGGAGATAATTTTGTGTGTCAAGGAAGGTCTGCCATTGGCGTTGATGCTTTTTTTATGGCGGAAAGCGAGAACAAGTTTAGAATACCTTCTTTTGGCAAAGTGTATATTGGAAACTATGTTGACATAAGTTCAAATGTTACTGTTGAACGAGGTTTTAATAGTCATACTATTATTAAAGATAACACAAAAATCGATTCAAATGTTTGCATAGGACATGATGATGTAATTGGAGAGAATGTCGTAATCACATCAGGCGCTAGCATAGCAGGATTGGTTACTATGGGGAAAAATGTTTATGTGGGAATGAATGCCACAGTAAAGCAACGTCTAAGCATAGGTGCAGATGCATTGATTGGTATGGGCTCAGTTGTTATCTCAAATGTAAAAGAGGGTATTAGCGTATTTGGTAATCCTGCTGTCAAGTATGGATTTTAAATCAGATTATTTGTAGATATATGGAAAATAGTGTTTTAGATTGGCTCGAAAGAACAGTTATACAGTATCCTGATAAGATCGCATTCGAATCTTTAGAAAAAAGAATCACTTTTCGGGAATTGGAATTACAAGCGAAACAAATAGGAAGTAGAATCAGTGAGTTCAATGCTCCCCAAACCCCGATAGCGGTAGTTTTAGATAAGGAAGTGACCACAGTTTCTGCTTTCCTGGGTGTAGTATATAGTGGTAGGGCTTACGCTCCTATCGATATTTCTTTGCCAGAATCAAGAATAGAGAAAATTCTCTTATGCTTGAATACTTCGATTGTAATTACTGAAACTCAATATCTAGAGAAAGTAAAAACACTATGTGACAAAATTGGGTTACATGTAAATATCCTAGTTTTATCAGATATGCTTACCGGCGAAATACATGATCAGAGGCTATCTGTAATTCGTCAGAATATGATTAAAACTGATCCTCTATATATTATTTTCACCTCAGGATCAAGTGGTATTCCAAAAGGTGTTATCACGTCACACCATTCATTAATGTGTTATATCGATGCATATGTAGGCGTGATGGGAATTGATGATAAGGACAAACTCGGAAACCAATCTCCACTTGATTATATAGCAGCTATAAGAGATATTTATATTCCTCTCTTAAAAGGTTCATCAACATATCTTATCCCCAAAAACTATTTTATGCAGATGGACCAACTCGCAAATATAATTGAGGAAAAGAAAATAACTGCATTGGGATGGAGCACTTCAGCACTTTCTGTACTCACTTCGTTGGGAATGACCAATGAAAAGAGAATGCAAACTGTGAAGAAAATCTGTTTCTCAGGCTCGATTATGCATGGTGGCGTTTTAAGACAATGGCAGACAATGCTTCCAGAAACGCTATTTGTAAATCAGTATGGGCCGACAGAAGCAACTGCATCTTGTACTTATTATGTAATAGACCATGTGGTAGAGGAGAATGAAGTGATACCTATTGGAATACCTTATAAGAATTATAAAATCATTCTTATAAAAGAGGATAAGACAGAAGCTGGTATCGGTGAAGAAGGAGAAATTTGTGTTGGCGGGCCAATACTTGCATTGGGTTATTATAATAATCTGGAAAAGACGCATCAAGATTTTATTCAGAATCCTTTAAATTCTGCTTACGAAGAATTAATATATAAAACAGGTGATATCGGCGAAATTAAATCAAATGGTTTGTTATACTTCCATGGCAGAAAAGATCGCCAGATAAAACACATGGGGCATCGAGTAGAACTTGATGAGATTGAACTTGCAGCCAATTCAATTTCTGGAATAAATGAGAGCTGTACTCTATACAATTCAGAGGAAGGCACAATTTGGTTGTTCTACAGTGGTGAAACGTCTCTTAAGGATTTGGTTAAAGAATTGAGATCTCAACTTCCTGGTTTTATGGTCCCGAGAAAGGTAAAACAGTTAACGGAACTACCTAAACTCCCAAATGGAAAAACCGACATGCAAACTTTAAAACAATTAGCAGGTATAATTAAATAGTTACAAACAATAAAATGGATGATACAATGAAAGAAAAGATTTTGTCAATACTTAGTGACATGAGACCTGATATTGAATTCGAAACAGAAGAAGGATTAATATCGGATGGGCTTTTAGAGTCTTTTGATTTGATTCAATTGATAGCTACTTTAGAAAACGAATTTGGAGTTGAAATTGGTAATAAGAATATCACAAAGGAAAACTTCGATTCTTTGGATAGAATTGTTTCATTAATGGAAAGTTTACTGAAATGACGACTCCATGTTATGTATACGATATTGATATCCTGAAAAAAAGGATAGATGATATCAAAAACGAGTTGCCCGGAATTCCACTGACTTTTTCGATTAAAGCGAATTCATTTGTATTGAATTCAATAACGGAAGAAGTATCGCATGTGGAGGTATGTAGCCCAGGAGAATTGCATATATGTAAAGCTCTTTCACTTAGCCCAGATAAGATAATTTATTCTGGTGTTATGAAAGAAGAAACGGATATCAGAGAAGCAATTACATATGGGGTGCATATTCTAACAGCTGAAAGTAAAAGACACTATACTCTAATCTCCAATGTCGCACAAGAACTTGGAAAGACGGTTAATGTAATACTGAGGATTTCAAGTGACAATCAGTTTGGGATGGATCCTGATGATATTTATGAGATTGTGTCAAATAAGGAAGTATATAATAACGTGCATCTCTTTGGATTTCATTATTATTCAGGAACACAAAAAAAGAAAATAAAACAGATCGAATCTGATATTGAGACCATAGAAAATGTTTTTAAGACGTGTAAGAACAAATATGGATTCGAACCAGAACTCGTTGAATATGGTCCTGGTCTTGCTGTAGAATACTTTAAAGAGAGTGGTGATATAGATGATATTGAACTCTTAAAGACCATTGCACCAGTTATTCGGGATTTTGCGAAGCGTGTTCCGCTTGGTGTTGAAATGGGAAGATTTATTGTCGCCAGTTGTGGATCATATTTCTCATCGGTAAAGGACATAAAAACAAATTATGGTGTCCAATATGTAATCATGGACGGGGGAATCCATCAGTTGAAGTATTATGGACAGATAATGGCAATGCACTCGCCCATATTAGTTCAAAATACCAAGCGAGATGGAGAAATAATTAAATATTGTCTTTGTGGCAGTTTGTGTACTGTAGCAGATGTGTTAATAAAAGAAGCGGAATTACATGAACTTCGGATAGACGATGTTATAGAGTTTAAGAAATGCGGTGCGTATTCTTTAACTGAGGCTTCAAGCCTTTTCCTGTCAAGAGACATGCCCACGATTTATCTAAAGAAAAACGGGAATCTCAAGAGAGTAAGAGGTGTAGTGGAAAGTTGTGCAATTAATACTATAGGTTATAAAATATAGATATGATACCTTTTCTTTCTTTAAAAGACGTTACAGCTCTTCATGGCGCTGAAATAAATGAGGCCGTTACTCGTGTTGTAAATGGCGGCTGGTACCTGCAAGGTAAGGAGAACGAGAAGTTTGAGGCAGACTATGCCAAGTTTATAGGAACCAAGTATTGCATTGGATGCGCCAATGGGCTTGATGCACTTATCTGGATCTTCCGTGCATACATTGAGATGGGTGTAATGCTACCAGGTGATGAGGTAATTGTACCCGCAAACACCTATATTGCCACCATCCTTGCCATCACAGAGAATGGTTTGAAGCCTATCCTCATTGAGCCAAAGCTTAACACACTAGAGATAGATGATGACCTTATCGAGGCAGCCATAACTCCTAAGACCAAGGCTATTGCTATTGTTCACCTCTATGGTCGCAACGCTTATACGGATAAGATTGGCGCTCTTTGCAAGAAATACAATCTGAAGCTTGTTGAGGATAATGCTCAGGCTCACGGATGTAAGCATACTGATGGACGAGTTACTGGTAGCATTGGTGATGCATCAGGTCATAGTTTCTATCCAGGTAAGAACCTTGGAGCCCTTGGTGATGGTGGTGCTGTAACTACTAATGATCCTGAACTGGCCGCTGCTGTTCGTGCTTTGGCAAACTATGGCTCGCAAAAGAAGTATGTGTTTAAGTACACTGGCCGCAATAGTCGTTTGGATGAGGTTCAGGCTGCTGTTTTGGATGTGAAGTTGAAATATCTGGTTGAGGATAATGCCCACCGTAAAGAGGTTGCTCATTATTACTATGAGCATATCAAAAATCCGTTGATTACGTTGCCAGATTTGCTTTCCGATGAGCAAAATGCATATCATCTCTTCCCGATACTGGTGGCTAATGGGAAGCGTGATGCATTACACGACTATCTGGATCAAAATGGAGTAGGTACGGTTTGCCATTATCCTATTGCACCTCATAAGCAAGAGTGCTATGCTAAGGAGAAGTGGAACATCCCCCAATTAAGTCTGCCTGTTACCGAGAAGATTGCTGATGAGGAATTGAGCTTACCTATTGGACCGGTAATTGGAATTGATGAAGTTAAATTTATTGTGGAGAGGGTTAATAATTGGAATGTCTAATCCATTATGAAATAATATGATAAAAGTTATAGTTGCAATAACAACATATAATTTGGAGAAATATATTTCTCAAGCATTAGAAAGCGTTTTGTCCCAAAAAACAAATTTTCCTTTCCAAATTATTGTAGCAGATGATCACTCTTCGGATAGGACTCCTGAAATTTTATCAGAATATGAGAGAAAATATCCAGAAGTGATTAAAGTTTTATATTCTGATAAAAATCTCGGATCAGTAGGGAATGCGAACAGAATATTTGATGGTATTCAATGTGAATACTTCTCTTTTTTAGATGGTGATGATTACTGGTTGACAGAGGATCGACTTCAAAAGCAAGTTGATTTTTTGGAGAGCCACCAAGAATACTCCATGTGTGCAGGAAATACTCAGTTTTTGAGGGATGAGAAACTCGCAGAATACGTCATAAAACCAGAATTTTTGAATCGGACATACACCTTTGATGATTATCTCTCGTCTATGCCATTTGTACATACATCATCTATGTTGGTGAGAAATACCATTTTTGTCAATGGACTTCCACCTTATTTTAAAAACTTTGTAGGTACTTATCGAGAATGCGCAGTCCGGGGAGAAGATATCAGAAGAGTATTACATCTAATGAAGGGGCCAATTTTTATAATGGATGAACTCTTTTCTGTTTATAGAATTCATCAAAAGGGATTGTTTCAGGGAAGCTCAAATGTAAGGAGACAGATAGAAGCTGCCATTCAGTATGATTTCTATAACGATCACTTTAAAGACCAGTATGGTGATTTCTTTAAAGAGAGAGCGAATTACTTATATCAAAATATGATGTTATATTTAATGGCCAATAAATTGATTTTCTCTGAAAATCTTCTTGCACCCAAGGATGGAAAACTCCTTTCAGAGTTTTTGTTAAGTAAATCAAAAAGAGAAGATGCTTATAAGGACGTACCTCATTTACGATTTCGTATAAGAGTTCTAAAATTCTTTTCTAAGATTTTAAATTTGTATTAGAACATGCAAGAATTCCCAAAGATTACAGTTGCCGTTATTTCGTATAATTCGTCTGCCACGATTCTTGACACACTCAATAGTGTCTTTCTGCAGGATTATGATAACATAGAATTGGTGATTTCAGATGATGGATCGTCAGATGAGACTGAAAATATATGTAGGTCATGGATTGAAGAAAAAGGTGAACGTTTCAAATCAATCCAGTTATTATTTGGTGAAGAGAATAAAGGTACCACTTATAATTGTAATAAAGCAATAGGTGCAAGTACAGGCGAATGGGTTACTATCATGGCTGCCGATGATATAATGTATCCAAATTGTCTTTCATCATATATGAGGTTTGTCGAAAAAAATCCCGAGGCTTCATGGATTTTAGTCAAGTTCCATACTTATTTGAATACATTCGACGAGAGTAATAAAGTACAAACTGCTGATAGTAAATTCACGCAGGAGTGGAAAAATCTTTTTGAATTAAGTGCTCAAGAGCAATTTCAGGTTTTAATAAGATATAATTTTATTTGTTCGCCTAACGATTTAAGAAAAAGATCTTCATATGAGATCAGTGGGATGTTTGATACAAAATATGGGCTGTTAGAGGATTACTCGATGAATCTTATGGCTACCAAGAATGGGTTAAAATGCTATCTGTTAGATGAATATCTTTATGGATACAGACGGGGAGAATCGAATGTTGCAGCCAGTTCATCTAAGTTCTTTAATCTGAGATGTGACAAGAATAGGATGGATTTATTTAAGGACTATTGCTTTGAGTATTACAAATGGAATGAAGTAGCATATCAAAAGTCGTTATATCGACTTCATGTCATATTTGAACGCCTTCATATGAATAATTCTAAGAATCTACTATTCAAAATATTATACCATTTATCCGAAAAAACTTTGAGTCTGATTTTCTACTGTAAATAAAATAATATGAGTGTAATTAGGATAGTTATTGAACAGCCCAAAAGCATTTTGATGCGCCCTTTAATAATGACGTCTAAATGGCTATGGAGTGATAAAAGTGACTTGTATATTCAGTTGATGTTTTTCTTTAAAGAAGGTCATTGGATTAATATAAAGAAACCAAAGACCTTTAATGAGAAGCTAAACTGGCTAAAGAATCACTACCGAAAGCAAGTCTTTACTCAGATGGTGGATAAATATGAAGTTAAAAAACTTGTGGCAGAAAAGATAGGGGAAGAGTATGTGGTACCTTGTTATGGAGTATGGGATAGATTTGAAAATATTGACTTCGAGAAACTACCAGAATCGTTTGTACTAAAAACCACAAATGATAGTAGTGGTACAATAGTAGTAAATGATAAAAGCCAATTAGATAGGGAATATGCAAAGAGACGTTTAACTCGTAGTCTCAAATTAAACTAATACGATTCGTTCCGTGAATGGCCGTATAAGAACGTTAAGCCGAGAATAATAGCGGACAAAATGTTGAATGACCATACTGGAGACGTTTTAAGAGATTATAAGTTCTGGTGTTTTGATGGGAGACCTACGTATATGTATGTTACAGTAAAAAATGACGACGTGTATGAGAATTTCTATGATATGGATTTCAACCCGGTTGAAATCGATCATAAGTTTAGACGTTCAAATCCGGAGTTCCAAAAGCCAGAATGCTTTGAACTTATGAAGGATTTGGCCGCGAAATTATCGCAGGGAATACCATTTGTGCGGGTTGACTTCTTTCAGGTGGATGGCCGTGTTTATTTTGGAGAGTTTACCTTTTATGACTGGGGGGGTATGAGACGTTTTTCTACAGAAAAACAAGATTTAGAATTGGGAAAATTGATTAATATTGAGGATTTAATGAACAAACAATAAAAAATATGGATGTAAAAAATTTAATTGAGACATTAAAGTCTCCGAGACAGTTGGCTTTGACGCTATTGGTAAAAACCTCAAGGTTGTGGAAAGACGAACCATATGTTCAGATGCTCCATTGGATACGTTTAGGAAAGAGGATGGATTTAAAAAATCCCCAAACTTACAATGAAAAGTGTAACTGGATGAAGCTTCACTATCACCAACCTGTGTTTACGCAGATGGTTGATAAGTATGAAGTAAAGAAGATAGTGGCAGACAAAATAGGAGAAGAGCATGTTGCCAAGTGCTATGGCATTTGGGATAGTTTTGATGAAATTGACTTTAGTAAGTTGCCCAAACAATTTGTTTTAAAATGCACTCACGACAGTGGTTCTGTGACGGTGGTAAAAGACAAAGATATGATGGATATGGAAGCAGTTAGGATGAAGATGGAGAAAGGTCTGAAAAGATATTATTTCCTGCAAGAGAGGGAGTGGCCGTATAAAAACGTAAAGAGGCGTATCATGGCAGAAGAATATATCCCAGGACTTGGAGCAAAAGAGTCTATTGAGTATAAGTTGACATGCATTGACGGTAAGGTGAAGTTTACCACTATTTGTGGAGGTCCTGCTCATCAGGCTCTTGAGTTGCGTACGAATGATCATTTCGACCGAGATTGGAATAGGATGGAGTGGTACTCTCATTACAAGCCTGTAGGGGGAGCATTTTCAAAGCCGCGTGAATTGGACGACCTCATCAGGTTCAGTGAACAATTGTCACAAGGCATTCCACTTCTTAGGGTTGATTGGTATGTAGCCAATGGTAAAATCTATTTTGGCGAATTTACATTCTATACTTGGGCCGGTTTCTGTGATTTCAAACCGGAGAAATGGAATGACATTTTGGGAAGTTGGATTACTCTCCCCGAGGCGAATGCGTGAGTTAATAGAAGTTAGACAGTGTTTTTAATATGATACGACTGCTTAGGATAGTAAAGCTATATATATTGTCCTTTTTCTATATTCCACATTTTATTATGTGGCATTTCTCCTCTGCCAACAAAGCACTGGAAGAAGATGTGGCAACTATTGCAAAAAGGGATGTAATCCCATATACTGGTTTTTTGCTAAAGATTTTTTTGCTTCAAAGTGATCATTATTTTAGGCAGTTGTTCTACTTTCGGATAGGACGGATATCTGCTTTAGTCAAATGGTATGCGCCAGGAGATAGATCATTCATTATTGCGTGCGAATCATTAGGTGGTGGCGTTTATTTCCCGCATCCATATGCCACTATCATTTATGCAAAGTCTATTGGGAAAAACTTTGCATGCAGACAATGCACAACAATCGGTAATAAAAGTGACTCTCGCGATGATGAAAGGCCTATCATAGGAGATAATGTGGTGTTAGGTGCCCATGTGTGTGTAATTGGTGATATTCGGATAGGAGATAATGTCGTAGTTGGTGCAGGAAGTGTTGTTATAAAGGATGTTCCTGACAATTGTGTTGTAGCAGGAAATCCTGCGCACGTCGTACGCAAAATGGATATTAATGAATAACAGAGGATGAAGAGAATTGCTCTTTTCTTATTAGTTCTATCAGTTGTTTTGTTCTATATTGCCCCAAATTATGTAGACAGGGGCTTCTGTTGGCTGTGTTTGTCTATCTATTTGATAGAGGTTTACATGGTGCTTAAGATAGAATTTAAGAGTAAGATATACTTGAGTTTCAATACACTGTTCTTCCTTTCCTTCTTCTTGACATCTTTCGCTTACGCACTTTTTGTTCATGATACACCCGCAGAGCTTTTAAATGTTGTAGGGCAACATATTAATTTCGGCTATCTATCAAAATGCTCTGCCCTTTGTCTAATTGCTTCGAGTGTTTATACATATGGTTATTTGAGCGCCCTTCAGGTTAGGAAGTGCAGTAGTTATGCTAATAGAATTGTATATACTAAGGAGTCTCTTCCTGGTTTACATCTCTTGAAAATAGTTTATGTCACAATATTCCTGCTTTTGTTTGCTCTAGCTTTTTCTGCTGTATTAGCTGGAAGCACAGTTTTTCTTGAAGGAGGTGATTTGTTGTCGTCTCTTTTTGAAACAATATTTCCCGTTGTATTACTCTGCAATTCTTTTAAAGAAAAGCCCGGCAACATTCGCTCTTTTGCTAAAGTCAATGCTATGGAATTGACACTTGGGGCTATCATGATGTTGTTATTCGTCAAAATTGGAGACAGAGGGTTAATTATAACCTGCGGCGTACAAATAATTATTATTTTCATATTGTGTATAAGTAGGCTTAAACTATGGGCGATAGGATTATTAATGGTATTAGGTGCCGCCTTTATGTTTGTTATACGACAGACCCGAATGTCAGATGATTTCACCTCGACAACATCATCAATGACATCTTTTGTTACTGCTGCGGTGGATGTTATTAATAGTGGCGGGGCGGAGTATGGCTTCTGGTTTTACCTTTCCGACTTGACAAATATTTCATGGGAGCTTTGTCTGGGTTACGAGTATAGTCTGACGCACGATCTATTTTATCCAATAGAAGAAATCATTCTTAATTTAGCTTCACCAATACCTCTCTTGCCTTCTCTTATTTCAACCTATGTGTTTGGGAAGACCACTGCAGATTTTACAACAGGAATGGCTTTAAACCATTACATGGCCAGTGTTGGTGACGGCAATTTTGGAAACCATTGTGTGATAGATGTTTATATGATGTGGGGAATAATAGGTGTCCTATTTGTTTTTTACTTCTTCGGGTTCTTTGTTGCGAAATGTTATAATAAAACATTTGATAAACTATTATTTGTTGCCTTATACGTGCTGTTGGTAAGTAATGCGGTATATATACCACGCAATATGGTATTGTCATTGATACGCCCTGCTGTGTATGTCTGGTTTTTTGTTTGGGTTGCGCATCATAATACTCAAAAAAGAAAGAATTCGACACAAGTGTTAATGCCCGGGGCATATAATGATGTAAATAGATAATTATGAAAAATATTTTATTTGTTAGAGATGGTTTGTCGAAAGGAAATGGCGGGGCAATAACCGCCCTTCTGAGTTTGGCAAACAACATAAAGGATGTATATCATGTTAAATTTATATTCTTGTACGAGGATACTGTAGACAAAGAGGCTCTAAAGGAATTTGAATATGAATGCATTCATCCAACCTTTGAGATACCGAGAATGCAACGAAAGTTAATGCTCTATACATCCACATTATGGAGACTCAACAAGATTCTTAAACGTGAAAAACCCGATTGCGTCATATCATTTGGAAGTACCTCTTTGACACTCGTCACAATACTTAAGAAAAGAATGGGATATAAACTGATAGTGTCAGAGAGAAGCGACCCTAATTATTGTGCAAGGACTACGTCTGATAAAATAAGATATTATTGTTATAATTATGCGGACAAGATGGTTTTCCAATTACCTGGAGTTCGTGACTATTTTAATCAAAATATTCAGAGAAAAGGTGTTATTATACCCAATCCTGTGGGAATACCAGAAAAAGAATGGAAAATAGAAGATACTAGAGACATTGTGTGTGTATCTCGTATGGAAATGCGTCAAAAGAGGCATGACTTGCTATTCAAGGCTTTTTCAAAAGTGTTAACACAATATCCTGATGTGAAACTCCATCTTTATGGTGATGGTGGCGATATGGATCGTACAAAATTACTGGCTGGTGAAATGGGACTGTCTGAGAGTGTTGTATTCCATGGCGTCGTTAAAAATGTGAAAGATATAATAATAGGATTCCGCTTGTCTGTACTCGCTTCTGATTATGAAGGAATCCCTAATTCTTTGTTAGAGTCGATGTCACTTGGTATGCCAGTCGTTGCTACAGATTGCAGTCCTGGTGGTGCAGCATTCTTGATAGATAATGAAGTTAACGGATTATTGGTGCCTCGAGGAGATGCAGACAAATTGGCTGAAGCTTTGATAAAAGTTCTGTCAGATGAAAACCTGTCAATTCGTATAGGAAAGAATGCTAGAGAAAAGGCAAACCTTTTCTCTTATGCTAGGAATAAAGAAGAATGGATTAGCGTGATAGAAAGTGTAATAAACAAAAAAATGACAAATTAATATGAAAATCATTGGAGTTATTCCCGCCCGTTACGAGAGCTCTCGTTTCCAGGGCAAGCCTTTGGCAGACATCTGTGGCAAACC
>AUXO014856272.1_pt1 | contig 16004 bp, 19 predicted proteins | sample 768731 | NCBI WGS metagenome assembly AUXO01 (sample SAMN02715735, study PRJNA202380) | gut metagenome | biome: sheep rumen | host: Ovis aries | place: New Zealand: Palmerston North
ATTGTATCCTCCTCTCGCCTATATCTAAGTATAGACTTGCTCCGTGTAAAAACCCGGCAGTCAGTTTAAAATATTTTACAACTTAACCTGGCGTGTCGGCAACCTCACACATCTAAGCATGTCACACACTCAAAATTATACACAATAATTATATGAAAATCAAGCATTTTTTTAACTTTTTTGTAATATTTTGTGTAAACAGTTCTATTGCCCACACACATTAATAATAAAATTAGTAAAATTAATCTTTATATGCTATAATTTTAATGGTGATATAATGAAAATAACAATATTAGGCTCAGGAGCTTATGGATGTGCTCTAGCAACCGTTTTAAATGATAATAAACATTCAGTAACCTTGTGGTCCGCTTTTGAACAAGAAGCAAATAGTTTAAAAGAAAAACTAGAAAGCCCAAAACTACCCGGTATAAAACTACCTAAAGAACTAAGATTTACCTCTAATATGGAAGACATCAAAAACTCAGATTTAATAATTATAGCTATTCCAACAGAATTCTTAAACACTACTGCCAAAAAACTAAAAAAATATTATAATGGTGAACCTATATGTATAGCCACCAAAGGAATAGAACAAGGTAGTTGTAGATTCGTTTACGATATTATAAAAGAAAACTTAAATACAGAAAAGTTAGCCGTCATATCAGGGCCTTCTTTTGCCATCGATATAGCTAATAAAGCCCCAGTCGGCCTCGCCCTAGCATCACAAGATAAAGACACGATAGAAATAGTAACTAAAGCCCTATCAAACAAAAGATTCAAACTTAGAAAAACAAACGACATTATCGGCGTTGAAATATGTGGAGCCATTAAAAACGTCATAGCTATTGCTTCTGGAATAATTGCCGGCATGAACATGACAGAATCAACTAAAGCCATGTTTATAACCGAATCACTTCATGATATTAAATCATTAATAAAAGGTTTAGGTAGCGATGGTGACACAGTTTTAACATATGCTGGTTTCGGCGATCTACTATTAACCGCCACAAGCGAAAAAAGTAGGAACTATTCCTTTGGTTATTTAATAGGAAAAGGAGCATCCAAAGAAGAAATTGACAACTACATCAAAAAAACAACTATTGAAGGCTTATATACTTTAAAAGCTATAAATGAATTAGTAAACGATAAAGATGTTCAAATGCCAATTATAAACTTAATTGAAGAAATTATATACGAAGGAAAAAAACCAAAAGAACTTATTAACTTTTTAATCGAAAAACCATAAAAGATTCCTTAAAGGAATCTTTTAAAATAGAAAAAAGCTTATTCAGCTTTCTTATCAAATCCATATTTTTTATTAAACTTTTCAACACGGCCAGCCTTTTTAACTGCACCCTGCTTACCAGTAAAAAATGGATGACATTTATCACAAACTTCAACTTCTAATTCTGGTTTGTTTGATCTTACAGTGAAAGTGTTTCCACAAGCACAAGTAACTTTAGTATCCATATATTCAGGATGAATACCTTTTTTCATATTATCTCTCCTTCCGCCATGACTCAAAATAAGCCATAGAAATTCATAAGCGAGTATATTGTAGCAAACATTTTTTTAAAAATCAAGTATCAAACAAAATTTTATCAGAAGCACTAATAACCTTATTACCAATAAATCTATAACCAGCTCCATTCAAATAAATACTTTCATTATTTGGAAGATACACTTCACTAATATCACTAATATCCACATATTTTATATTATTCTCTAAAGAAATCTCTTTATATCTTTTATTCATATAATCAATTATGTCCTCTATATCACTATTTTTAATATACTTATAAGGATTATAATACCCAACAAAAATAATATCTTCTTTACAATACTCCCTCATTAATTTAAACAATTTTTCTAAATCCAAAGTTAAATCATCAATATAATCATATATATCACTATAAATAATATCATCACCTTTTAACATTGAAAAAACATCTTCAGCATTTACGCTTAAAGTCACCAAATCAGCTTTAATTAAAGCATTTTTTATAGTAATATCTTTAAACTTCTTATTGACTTTTATATCACGTATTAAATCAGTTATTCTCATATCACTTTTAGAATATTCATAAACATACTTTTCTAAAACACCCTTATTTTTCAAATGTTTTTGTACATAATAAGAATAACCATTAACCTTTTTACCATAACTATCAAAGCTTACTTTACTAGAATCTCCCAAAGCCAAATAGTAAACCTCTTTATCCATGTTAGCTAAATATATAATAAATATAGAAAGTAAAACAAGACCAACAATTAATATTTTTTTCATATTTCACCTCAAAAAAAGTAGACTTAATCTACTTTATTTTATTATATTTTTGTAAAATTATTCACTCTCAAGCCATATTTTTGCCCCAACATTAGTAAGCTTAGAAATTAAATCACTATAACCTCTAAGTAAATGTTTAATATCAGTTATTGTCGTCTCACCATGTGCGGATAAAGCCGCCAAAATAAGGGCTGCACCAGCTCTTAAATCACTGGTTTTAACAAGTTTTCCACTTAATTCAGTAGGACCATAAACCGTAATAGTGTCCCCATCTATCGTTATATTAGCCCCCATTTCATTTAAATACTTAGTATTCTGAAACCTATTTTCATATATTGTTTCCCTTAAAGTACTTACTCCATCAGCCATGAGTAAAAGCGTCGTTATCGGTTGCTGAAGATCAGTTGGAAAACCAGGATAAACTGCGGTTTCAATATTAACTGGTTTTAAATGTTCTACCTTATTCGTAACTACACTATCTTTCCTAATTTCAAAACTAGCTCCCATTTCTTTTAACTTGTCAAAAAAACTAGTCAAATGATCTGGTCTAATACCACAAACCTCTAAATTATTACCATTCATAACGCCAGCTAAAATATATGTTCCAGCTTCTATTCTATCTGGAATCACCTTAATAGCTCCACCACTTAATTTCTCTACACCAACTATTTTTAATCTAGTAGTATCTTTTCCCTCTATTTTCGCACCCATACTAATTAAAAATTCAATTAAATTTCCAATTTCCGGTTCAGAAGCTGCGTTATCAATAACCGTTTCACCTTCAGCGAGTATAGCAGCAAGCATTATATTAACAGTAGCTCCTACACTAGGAAAAGGTAACCTTATATTAGCACCAACTAATTTATCAGCCTCTATCTTATATAAATTACCTTCATTGCTTACCCTAGCGCCTAATTTTTCAAAACCATGTAAATGAAAATCAAATGATCTTTTACCTATTGAGCAGCCACCAGGCAAACTTATTACAACTTTTTTAAATCTACCAAGTAAGGCCCCCATAAAATAATAAGACGCTCTAAGCTTAGTAGAATATTCATTAGTAATATCTTTATTAACCATATTCGAAGTATCAATATATAATTTATCACCATCAAACTTCAAAGATACATCTAAATATTCCAAAATTTCTTTTAAACTGTTCACATCAGAAATTTTCGGAACCTTTTCAATTACCGCACAATCAGAAAGAATAGCAGCTGGTATTAAAGATACCGCACTATTTTTAGAACCGCTTATATGAATTTTTCCGCTTAAAGTCTGCCCCCCAATAACTTTTATCATATCCATAAAATCACTTCCATTTTTTTGGTATATATTATACCCCTTCTACTAACATTATATCATTTAATTATAAATATTTTTACATTTTATTTACCATTTATAATTATTTTTTTATTTTATTACTTTTTTATACGCAAAAAGGTGATATATTAAATATCGCCTTCTGAATTTAAAGTCTCAGTTTGATACAATTTTTGATAAATTTTACTTGTTTTTAATAATTCTTCATGTTTTCCACCTGCAGCTACGCGGCCATCATCGATTACATATATCTCATCAGCATCAACTATTGTTGAAAGTCTATGAGCAACAATAATTACTGTATGATCAGTCACTAAATTATCAATAGCCTTCTTGATAAATTCTTGAGATTGATTATCTAAAGCCGACGTGGCTTCGTCAAATAAAATTATTTTGCTATTTTTAGACAATGTTCTTGCAATAGATAATCTTTGCTTCTGACCACCAGACAAATTAACCCCGCCTTCCCCAAGGATAGTATCATACTGTTTAGGCAAAGACATAATATAATCATCTAGATAAGCCATAGTAGCATACTTTCTAATTTCCTCTAGTGTAATATTCTTTCTTATTAACTCAAAATTTTCCTTTATTGTTCTATTAAAAATAAACGGTTCCTGTCTAATAATTGAAATAGATTTTCGCAAAGTTTCCTCATCTAATTGTTTAATATTAATTCCATCAAGTAACACTTCTCCAGAAATTGGATCAAATATTCTTGTAATTAAATTAAAAAGCGTCGACTTACCTTGACCAGATTTACCCACAATAGCAATCTTTTTATTAGGTTCAAGTGTAAGATTTAAATTATCAAGCGTAACATCTTCGTCAGGGTATGAAAAAGTTACATTTTTAAATTCAATTACCCCTTTTACATCATTTAATTTTATATTACCAAACTTTTCATCCACATATAACCTATTTTCTAAAATATCATTAACCCTTCCAATAGATACAACTGTCTTTTGATACGTTTGCGTTAGGTCATTTAAATTTTCAATTAACCACATATACCTATAAACATAATAAGTCATGGCAATAAAGAAAGTTAAATTAATCATTTTATGATATAAAAGTAATACACAAGTTACAAATACACCTACTTCTAACAGTGATTTAATAAATCTTGTAATTATATTAAATTCTTTTTGAATATCTATTTCTCTTTCTGACTTCTTGTGAATAAGTTTAATAATATCCATCATATCACTTATTAAACTCTTTTTAATTCCAAGTGTTTTTATTTCTCTTATACCCCTAATAGATTCATTTGTTAAAGACGTAAACTTGTCTTGTTCCTTCTTTCTTTCCGTATGTATATTTTTTAATTTTGGATTATAAATCTTTATAACCACAAATAATAGCCCGACTAATATTAAAACTTCAGCACCTATAATCCAAGAATTGATAAATACATAAACTATAATAATTAATGATGCCACCAAAGATGAAATCATATTTAAAAGCCTTCCAAAAGCAAAACTCAAAGAATCAGCATCATTAGTTATCCTATTAATAATTTCGCCTGATGAATATTTTTCAAAAGCAACTGCTGGAAGGTTTAACGCTTTCATATACGTATTAAAACCTAATCTTCTAGTCAACAAACTTTCGATTTTATAAAGCATAGAATTAGCTAAATGAACCAAATACCCATCCAAAGTAAGTTCAATTATAAAATAAATACCTAAATAAATAAGTGCCATTTTTACATCTACTTTTGTGATTGCTTCTACCGCAGCCCCATTTAAATATCCTGTAAAAATTTCTGAAATGCCAGAAATAAAAATAAATATACTAGCAATAACAAGTTTCTTTCTATCTTTCCCAATTAGCTTTATTAGAGGTTTAAATTCTTTTAAACTTTTCATTTCAACCTCCCATAATAAAAGACTACTTTCTCTAGTAGTCTAAAAACATATTTTATTACACATTAAAGCGAGAAAATGTAACACATTTAATCACTTCACTTCTAAAGACCACCAGATTATTAAAAACATCGAATTCAAATTTTACCATTTTCTCACTCCTTTCTCTTTAAATTCAAATAAATAATAGCACACGCAAAAACATATGTCAACCTAAATTATATAACACCCCAACTAACACTAAAATAATCCCACCTATAATTGTCGACATTTTGCCAACCATTTTTTCAATTTTATTACCTAATGACAAGCCAGCAAAAGTAAAAAACGTGCTAGTCAAAGCAAAAACCAAAGGACTAAAAAATAGATTTGTGTTAATTTCTGTCAAAGTAATGCCAACAGAAAAGCTATCTATACTAACAGCTAAAGCAAAAAGAAAATATTCTGGTAATTTCATTTTCTTTACTTCCTCTTCCTTAAAAGAAGAAATAATCATCTCTACCCCAATAAAAGATAATATACATGCCACAACGACGCCTGGATTAATATTTATAAAATTTAAAATAATATTACCAATTAATAACCCAAGTAAAGGCATAAAAAAATGAAAAACTCCTGTTATCAAAGAAAGCAACTTTTTATCTTTATTACTCATACCTAAAGTTCCATAAGCAAGCGATAAAGAAAAAGCATCCATACTTAAACTAACTGAAATTAAAATTACCAAAAACAAATTCATAAAAAGCCTCCTATAAAATCATATGGAAAGCTTTTATTTTTAGGACAAATATTTTTGTAATATTTCTTTAACTATAGATTTATACTCAACTTCATCACCTTCATCAGCTTCAATTAAACATAAAGGCGGAAATAAAACACACCACCAGTTATCTCCTTCACCCTTACCTAAAGTAACAAGTAACGATTCATAATAACCTTCCTCATACCTAATACCCTTATATTCTTTTAAAGGAAAATAATTATACCCATAGTTTACTTCATAGCCCAAATCATAGTTTTCATTTTTTAAAACATTCTCTACATCCTTATCAACTAAATCTAAATTATTTTCAATTATTCTTCTAGCTTCAGCACTACTTTTTGCATCCTTAAGTAGATCATACATTGTTATTTCTAATTTGTTTTTAACTTTCCCTTTTACAAACTGATCATAATTAGAATTACTATTAGGGACTATTCTTATTCTTAAAGCATCACTAGGAATAGTTAAACTATTAACCAAACTATTAGAAATAAATACATAAAATAAAACAATAACAATTAATAAAATTACGCATTTTTTCATATAACCACCTAATTAATAATGTTCAAATTAATAAAAAAATATACAAAAAACAAGTAATTTAAATTACTTGCTTCTTAAAATTATTTTTCTACAACCTTTAATACTAACCTGTCTTCATCTCCATCGCTTATCTCTAAATCACCATTTTCATAAATATTAATAGTACTTGGAATCTTATCGATGTAATATTCTTTACCATTTATTATAAGTTTATATTGAAGTGCAGTATCACTTAAACAATCATCATAAATACATTTAGTCTCATTTATAGAAACCAATTTAATGTTAGTATAATCCTTGTTAGCAATCCTAACTAGTTGATTTTTCTCTAAACTAAATTCAGAATTTAACTGAACTTTTTTATTTCTATCAAAAAACTTTATAGATACAAAAATAGCAAAAGCTGTCGTAAATAAAATAACAAATATTAACATACTTTTTTTCTTCATATTCTCGCCTCCTTACTTATGATAACTTTCGTTATTATTTATTTTATAAGCTCTATATATTTGTTCAAGTAATATCACTCTAAAAAGTTGATGAGGAAAAGTCATTCTTGAAAAAGAAAGCAAATAATCACTTCTTTTTATAACATCTTGTGATAACCCATAAGAACCACCAATCACAAATGTAAGCTTAGAATTAATACTAAATAACTTATCCATTCTTTTTGCAAACTCTAAAGAAGAAAGACTTTCACCAGCTATATCCAAAGCTATAACATACTCATCATCCTTTATTTTAGAAAGAATCTTGTCACCCTCAACTTTTAAAGCTTTCTCTACATTAGCTTCATCCGGAATTTCAATTATATCAATTTTGGTATACCTTGAAATTCTCTTTAAATACTCATCTATTGCCGTCCTAAAATACTTTTCTTTAACTTTTCCAGCACAAACTATCTTTATCATACTTCCATAAGCTCCGTATTTTCTTTTTGTTTAGCAATCTCTATCTTTGGAATTTCTTTTTTCTTTTCCCTTAAAGTTTCTATTAAAGTATCTAAGGCAATTTCTGGAGTATTATTTTGCTCACTTAAGTGAATTAATACTATTTTTTTCGTATCCTTACTAACAAATTCTGATAAATAGTAAGCACTATCTTTATTGGATAAGTGCCCCTTATCACTTAAAATTCTCTGCTGAAGATGATAAGGATATCTTCCCTCTCTAAGCATTCTAATATCATGGTTACTTTCAAATATATATAAATTTTTCCCCTTTAGTTTATTGAAATTTTTGACATGTATATAACCAGTATCTGTAATATGAACAATAGACCTTCCATTACTAGTAAACACATATCCATATGATTCAGCAACATCATGAGAAGTTTTAATAGGAAGTACATCTAAATCTTCTATAACAATTTCCTTGTTTATATAAAAATAATTATCAATATCTATAGTAAGTTCGTTATGCATTTTTTCAGTTAAATAAACTACTGGATGATACTTCTTAAGAAAAACCCTAAGACCAGCGACATGATCCACATGTGTGTGAGTTAAAAACACCATTTGAATATCATTCGGATTAACACCAATATTTTTTAAAGCCTTTTCAACATAAGCACAGCTTGGGCCTAAATCAACTAAAAATTTTAACCTCTCCGTCTCAATATAAGTAGAATTGCCTTTACTACCGCTAGCTAAAATACTTGCTTTCATCGATACATCGTCATCGGATCTATTCGGCAGTAATTACAGCCTTTCCAAATTTCATAATGAACATGTGGCCCAGTAGCTACACCAGTCATACCAACATAACCAATAACCTGTCCTCTTGCAACCACATCACCTTTTTTAACCGCAATTCTAGACATATGACCGTATAAAGTTAAATATCCATTATTATGGTTTATAATTACATGATTACCAAAACTATAATGATAATTAGCTTCTTGAACTGTGCCATTATTAGTTGCATATATTTTAGAACCATATCCAGTACCACTTATGTCAAGACCACCATGTAACTCACGCCTATGAGTAACCGGATTAGTTCTCCAAACATAGCCACTACTCATAGTCCATCCACTATCAGTTGGCCAGCCCCAGCTAGATGTACTACCAACTTCAGGAATATATTTATTTCCTTTAACTATAATCTTATTAACAGGATCTTTAAGTACAACTTTACCCTGAGGATCAACGTACACGATAGTTCCATTTATCTTTTTAACCTTTTGTGAAACCCTATCAAGACCACTCACCCCTTCTTGAACAACCTTATCTTGTCCCATTGCAACATTATTGTCATACCTCTCTTCAATACCAAACTGACTTTCTATATCTTTAACAACATAAGATTCTTCAACTATTCCAATTTGTGGATTAGTTTCAGATATTTTTAACTTTTGACCAGGATAAAGAAGATTATTTTTACCTGTTAAATCAGTATTAGAAAGTAAAACCTCTTCCGGACTGATTTTATTATTGAAAGCAACGCTTTCGATTGTATCACCAGCTTTAACTTCATAAATTGATGCATTTTGATTATTACCATAAAGTAAATAATGAGCAAGATCATTATGATCAATGTATATAGGTGACGTAACCGGAATATTAGTTTTTTTAACTGTTATATCCTCATTAACATAAACACTTTGAATATTTTCACCAGTCGATTCAATTTTAACCTGTGTGTCATCGATATAAGCTTGATACTTGTCATTACCAACAAATGTATTAATTAAAGTTTCTATCGCATCACTAAAAGTTTTCTTTTTAAGTACATAAACACTTTGTGACTCTATTTTATTATCCTCAGTTGTTTTCTTAATTTTAAATTCATACCCCAAAATAGTAAAGTCTGCCTTTTTGCTTATTTTCTTATAAATCGAAGAAACAGAACTTACAGTGTTATCATAAGTAGTTGCTTTTTTTATTAATAAGCCTTTCGGTGAATATATCCTATTAACACCAAACTTTCTTTTATAATATTCACCATTTTTATCTATATAATCCTCCAAAGCCTTTTTAGATTTAATAGTTCCAAGTAATTCATCATTTAAATAAACTTGATAAAAATTATTCGGTTCTATTTTATTACTATATCCAAACCCGCAAGTAAAAGCACTTAAAAATATTAATAATATAGTTACAAATTTTTTCATCATACCACCTGCTCACTATTTTCCATATTAAAAAATGAACTTGTATTTCTTTTAAATACTAAATTAACAGTAGCTGTTGGTCCATTACGATGTTTAGCAATTATAAATTCACTCTTACTTGTATTTTCATCTATAGCTGTTTCTTTATTGTAATAATCATCTCTATAAAGGAATGCAACTATATCCGCATCTTGCTCAATAGAGCCAGACTCCCTTAAATCAGAAAGTAATGGTCTCTTCTCTTCTCTTCCTTCAACACTACGAGATAATTGTGCAAGAGCAATAACTGGAACATTTAACTCCATCGCCATTGTTTTAAGTGATCTAGATATTTCAGATACCTCTTGTTGTCTTTGACCAGCATATCTCGCAGACCCACTAATTAATTGCAAATAATCAATAATAATTACATCTAATCCATCTTCAGAATTAGCAAGCCTCCTACATTTAGCTCTCATCTCACTAACCGTAACGCCCGGTGTATCATCAATAAATATCTTAGTATCTGCAAGTCTGCTAATCGCTTCATTAACTCTTTTCCAATCTTGATGTTCCAGTTTACCAGTTCTAAGCTTCGACGCCTCTATCTGCCCAACCGAAGAAAGCATTCTTGAAATAAGCTGTTCTGCACCCATTTCCATATTAAATAAAGCTACACTTTTTTTTGCATTTAAAGCCATATTAACTGCCATATTTAAAGCAAAAGCTGTTTTACCCATGGCTGGACGAGCTGCTAATATAATAAGCTCATTTTCATGAAAACCAGAAGTAAGCTTATCGATATCATAATACCCACTAGGTACACCCGTAATATCACCTTTTAAAGAAGAAAGCTTTTCCAAATCAGCTTGCGCTTTAAACAAAACATCTTGAATTGTCTTAAACTCACTGCCACGCCTATTTCTAACCACTTCAAATATTTTCTTTTCAGCGTCATCTAATATCTCACCAATATCATCTGTAGAAGAAAACCCCGAATTAGCAATTTCCGTGCCCGCTTCAATTAAATTTCTTCTTAAAAACTTTTCTTCAACTATTTTTATGTACTCATCAGCGTTCGCAGCCGTTGGTACAGAACTTATTATTTGAGTTAAATATTCAACCCCACCAACCTGATTCAAAAGTTTTTTTCGCTCTAACTCAGCCGTAACTGTCGTAATATCAATTGGTGATTTATTATCAGCCAAATTTTTTATTACCTCAAAAATTTTCTTATGAGAATCTAGATAAAACATATCCTTATTTAAAGATTCAACTATCTTTTCTAAAGCCCTCTCGCTCAAAAACATTGAACCCAGTATTGACTGTTCAGCATCTATCTTTTGTGGCATTGCCTTTTCATTCATTACTATCACCTTACTTATGTAATTCTACTTTTAAAGTTGCTTGGACTTTTTTATGTAAATTAATTTTTACATTAGTTGTGCCCAAATTATTTATAGGAACTTCTATTTTTATCTTTTTTTTATCAATGTCTATTCCCTTTTTTAATAATTCTTCAGCAATTTGCTTAGAACTTATTTTACCGAAAACCTGGTCATCCTTACCCGTTTTAACTTTAAATTTTACCGTCATTTTTTCTAGCTTTTTCTTAAGACTTTCACAATCTTTAACAAGTAAAGACTCCTCCAAAGCTGCTGCCTCAGTTTGATCATGTAAAACCCTTGAACTAGTTTTAGTCTCCATAACAGCTTTTTTATTATTTATAAGATACATTCCATATCCGTCTTTAACATTTATAATGTCGTTTTTCTTGCCTTGTTTTTTGACATCCTCAAGCAATATGATACGCATTCTTCATCCTCCTTAACAATAGTCTTTATACTTTCTATAACATCATTTACACTACCGTCATAAATTCTAGCAGCTGCTGAAGAAGGCCTTCCACCTCCACCAAGTTTCACCATAAGTTTACTAACATCGACATCCCCTAATGATCTAGCACTAACAAAAATTTCTCCATTTTTCCCTATTCCTAATGCAAAAGAAACATCAACATTTTCAAATTTAAGCATTTCATCAGCAAGCTTTGCCACCGTGATACTACTACAAACCCTATCATTAACTACACTTAAACAAATATTTTCTTCAATAAGTATACTATTCTTTATATAATTATACCTTTCAAATACAACATCGATTGGTTCTTTCAAAAATTCTTGCTTTTTTCTCAAATCAGCTCCTTTTTGCACCAAATAAGAAGCCATTTGGAAAGTTTCAGCTGTGGTCTTAAAATTAAAATCATCACTATCAATACAAAGACCAGCCAATAACACAGTGTAAAAACCACTATCTAACTGAATATCTAAATATTTTAAGTATTCACCCAAAATTTCAACAGTACTAGATTTCTCATCATCGACATATTCACAAATAGTATCAGAAACTTGATTTAACCCCTTAGAATGATGATCAATTATTATTTTATCCTTTATTCTTTCTAACAGTAAAGGGCTTTCTACAAAATTATTTTGATTAACATCAAAAATAATTAATAAATCTTCAGTACCATCAATTGAATTTTCATGTTTAAATGGTATTGTAACCCCGTTCATTTGTAAAAAATTAATTGCTTTGTTTAACCCTTTATTAATTAAATTTTTAGGTGCTACAATATAACATTCTTTATTCATAAGTCTCAAAAACTCACTAAAAGCTATAGCAGACCCTAGTCCATCCAAATCAGGAGTACCATGCGTCATTAAAATAATCTTATTATGTTTTTGTATATTTTCTGTTAGTTCATTAAAAAAATCAACCACACCTATCACCCTTTATAACATTATACTATATTTTATCAAAGTTGTCCTAGATATGCAAAGAAAAACAGGAAAAACCTGTTTTAACTTTTATTTTTCGTTATTAAAGAAATTATCTTTTTAGGAAGCAATCCCTCTTCATATAAAACTATAAAAAGCGCTATAACTATAAAAGTAAAACCCAAAATAGAAAATAACGTCGAAATATTTTTAACCGTATTTGGAACAATTATACTCATAAAGCACCTACCTTCTGATTATAAAATACCACACATTAATAAATTTATCAATTCTTATTAACCAAAAAAAAGATTACTTATTTCGTAATCTGTTCACAAAATTTTTGATTTTATTAAGCCTATGATATAAACCTGATTTAGTAATTTTATTACCTGTTTCCAAACTAATTATTTGACTAAGTTCAAGCAAAGACGCATCAGGATATTTAAGCCTATATGTTGCCGCTTCTATTTCTTTTTCACTTAAAAGATCAAAAGCCTCATTCTCTTTTAAATATTCAATTTCCTTAATCTGCTCATTGGCAGTTTCAATTGCTCTATCAACATTTGCTTGTTCACAGTTATTAAGCCTATTTGTCATATTTTTGTGATCTCTATAAATTCTAATATCCTCATAATATAAAACAGCTTTCATCGCACCAATAATTCTTAAAAAATCACCTATTTTTTCAGCCTCTTTAATATAAACCATAAACCTATTATCACGGTGTAATATCTTACTATTTAAATTAAACTTGTTTAAAAGATTTTGAACAAACTTTGCATAATTTAAATTACTTAAATTAAACTCTAAATGATACCTAGATTTTTTAGGATCATTCACACTCGCACTAACTAAAAATAATCCTCTTAAATATGCCCGTACTAATTCCTCATCAGACCATATAAAATCATCTGGTATCTCACTATTTATTCCCAAAGACTTTAAAATATAACTTATATTATGTTTAACTTCTAAAACATAAAGCATTTTTTTACTGTAATTATAGCCCTTACGAACTGATACACTAGGATAAATTTGATATATTTCTTTAAACAAAGAATACACTCTACGGGCTACACTATTATTCTCAGTTACAATTTTTATATGACCATTAAATTCATAAGAAAAACCTACAATTGCGGAAAGTTCCGATATATTTTCAGCTTCCATATAATCAAGTTTACTTACTTCATCTTTAACTTCACCCGTAAATGACATATCATCACCTTCTCAATCTAATAAATACGAAATAATATCAATTGCTACCCTCAAAGTATTATGTCTTATCATACCATTTTCAATTGAAATATAATCATTTTCAATAGTATCTACATACATTTTATTCAAATTATCTCTATCAACTTTTACCAAATCTTTTTGTTCTGTTGTCACATAATTTTTAATAATACTATCATCTATATGACCAGTATTTAAAACTACAGCATCAATCTTTCTTTTACCCAAATACATATTGATAAGTTTAACATGATCAGTAACCGAAAAATCATCAGTTTCCCCTGGCTGCGTCATTATATTACATACATATATTATCTTAGCACTAGACTTATCAATTTCTTCTATAACCTCTTTACAAATCAAATTAGGAATAATACTAGTAAAAAGACTTCCCATACTCAAAATAATCGCATCAGCAGTTTTTAATGCCGTAAGAACATCTTCATTCACAGTTGGTGTTTGTTCATAATAAACTTTTTTTATCTTTTCTTGAGATTCAGTTATATTATGCTCACCAGACACAATCTCACCATTAGCCATTTCACCAATTAAAGTAACATTATCCTCAGTTAATGGGATAACCTTTCCTTTTAATCTAAGTAAAGAATTGACAAGTTCTATCGCATCTGACATATTGCCAGTAATATCATCTGCCCCTGTCAAAAGCAAATTACCTAACGTATGACCATCCAAATCACTAGAAGTATTAAACCTATAATCAAATAATTTACTAACATTCTCTTCATCCTCAGATAAACTTATTAATACCTTTCTAATGTCGCCAACCGCTGGTGTATTAAATTCCTCTCTAAGTCTTCCCGTACTACTGCCATCATCACAAACAGACACAATAGCTGAAATATCAAAAGGCAATTTTTTGAGTCCTCTAAGCAATGTACTAAGACCTGTTCCACCACCTAATACTGCTAGTTTAGTCATTATCTTCACTTCCTTCACATGTCCTATTATATTTTGGTAATTTAAAATAACTAAATACCCAAATACATATACCTATTATAATCATAATGACAGAAACAATTTGCGCTACTCTAAACGAACCTAGCATCAAACTATCTGTACGCATGCATTCTATAAAAAATCTAAAAGCCCCATACCACACAAGATAAAAACCAGTTAAATATCCAAACTTCATAAATCTTTTACCCCTTAGTATAATCATAATAACAAATCCTAAGAAGCACCAAATAGATTCATATAAAAATGTTGGAATATAATAATTACCATCAATATACATACCTTTAATAATAAACTTCGGCAAATACAAACTTTCTAAGTAACTTAAAGTTGTTATAGGTCCATGAGCTTCTCCATTAAAGAAATTTCCCCATCTACCGATAGCTTGAGCACATATCAAACCTACAACCATAAAATCTAATACCATAACTAAATTAATGTGCTTTCTCTTAGAATAAACAACAGTGCTTACCACACCACCTATGATTCCACCGTGTATAGCAAGCCCGCCTTCCCACACCTTTAAAATTTTAATAGGACTTGTTATATAATAATCTAAATTAAATAAACAATAATATAATCTTGCCCCAATAATTCCAAAAATTATCGCATAAAAAACCAAATTAACAATATCTTCTTCTTTAAAGCCATGTTTCTTACTCTCACGAACTATTAAATTAAAGGCAACTAATATACCAACTAATATACAAATAGAATAAATATGAATAGAAATAAAGCCTAAATCAATTAATGGATTCATATTTGCTTCCTTTCTATCTTTTTAAGTATTGTCTCATCTAAAATAACATTCATAATCGAAATCAAAATCGATGCAAAAAAAGCATACCAAATACCATATATTTTAAAATGATCACCAAGCATTAAACTAACTAACTTAAGAATAATTAAATTAACAAAAGGGTAAAAAAGACCTAAAGTAATACCAGTTATAGGTATCGTAAGCCATACCAAAAATGGTTTTACCGTTATATTAAGTAAAAATATAAGTATAGCCGCAATCAAACACCAAAGACCATAATTAGAATTATCAATATATATCGTATTCTGAAACAAAAGTGATGTTGCCATTAATATCAAAGTATATCCTAAAATTTTAACAGATAAACTTATTA
>AUXO017297804.1_pt1 | contig 16004 bp, 19 predicted proteins | sample 768731 | NCBI WGS metagenome assembly AUXO01 (sample SAMN02715735, study PRJNA202380) | gut metagenome | biome: sheep rumen | host: Ovis aries | place: New Zealand: Palmerston North
CCGTGTAATTCTAATAATTCTTTTGCTGTTCTTTTTACGAATGTTGTTCTTATATTTCCCATAATCAAACCTCCAATTTTTCTAAAGTATGTTATTATAATTTATCATAAATATTTTTCTTGCTCTTCTTTACTTATAGATGCTAATAAATCAAATATTTGCACAACTTTTTCTGTATTGATTTGTTTATCAGCAACTGCATTTCTTACTTTTTCGTGAATAATATTTTCTCTAGAAGAATCAAATAAATCTTTATTTAAAGCTTTTTTGGATGTTATAATATCTTCAGCTAGTGAAGTTCGTTCTAATATTAATTGTATGATTTTTTCATCCAATTCGTCTATTTTCTCCCTTGATTTATTTAACAAATTTTCAGCTTCATTTTTATCCATATTAATCACATTTACCTTAAAACTACAGTTCCTACATTATCTGGTTTGGTTTCAATGAGTCTGCCAGGATATTTAGATAATGCTTCCTTGATTTCGTTTATGTTTGAAGAATCATCTATTAAAATAGTGTATGCAGACCCTGTTCCTGATAATCCTGCAGCTTTAGCTCCGGATTTAAGTGCATCCATAGATATTTGAGAGTCTAAATTCAATGCAGCGCAATATAAAAAGCCGTTTAAGGTCAGAGCTTTCTCAATATTCTTATTTATTGCATTATCGAATGCAATTTCCACAAGTGATGACAAAGTTTTCATAGCCTTGACATCAGACTGTGCAGTATATAAAGATTTGTTTGGTATATATATTAATATTTTCTGATAATCCACAAGATAATCATGTAAAATTTTTCTCTCATAATTATCCGTAATTTTCCAACCACCATAATATGAAGCGGATGCATCATCATAGGAACCTGTCTTTGTTACACCACATTCCAATGATGCATCAATACCCATATTCAATATATCCTCATCAGATATACCTACTTCATCCAATGTAAGATTAGCTTCATCTAAAAGAGTTAATAATGTTGCATACACTACCGAATTTGATGCAGCACTACTACTGGATAAACCAGAACCTGGAGGAATATCTGACTTAGTTTCAACACTAATTGTCAAATTTCTTAAATTAAAATTAGGAAATTCCAGTAGTCTATCATAAACTTTTTTTACACATAACTCCATCAAAGTAGTATCCATGTTTGGATCATCCAAACTTCTACAAATGGAACTTATCTCCTCTGTAGCTTCTTTATTTAATATTTTAACTTCAGCTGTAACATATAATTCTATACCAAATGCTGATCCTTTACCAGTACTTATTGCATTAATTACTGTTGCCGAAGCAGGTGAACGAACGATAACCATAAAAATTATTCCTTAAAAATTATATTATATAATATATAAAGAACATAATAAATAGTTAAATAATATAATAGAAAAATAAATAATTAAAATGAATAGGAGACAAATAAAATGACCGTAAAATTAGAAGTATTCACATCACATTCATGTCCATACTGTCCTATGGCAGTTGAAGTAGCAGAACAGATGGTTCAAAAATTTGGAGACAAGTTAGATTACCAACACTTAAATGTTGATGAAAACATGGAAAAAGTAAGGGAATACCAGATAATGTCTGTACCAACAGTAGTATTAAATGGCAGACCATTACCACCTGGAGCTCCAGATGCTGATATGCTAGAAAAACAAATTAAAAAAGCATTATTAAGAGAAAAATAATTTTTCACCCCCCAAATACCTTTTTTTTATTAAAATTTTATTAAATTTAAATCATTTTTTAAACTGTTTTTATCCTATACAAACTAATTAAACTATGTTTTACAAATATAATATTTAAATCAATAAAATAGTATTAACTGATAACAGGTTGGGATTAAAATAGAACATCATACGAACTCAAAAGAAAAATCCGGGATTACAACTGGAAGTGTTGCCACCGCAGCTAGTGTTGCTGCACTATTAACAATTACTGACAAAACACCAGAAGTTGTGACTATTAAAGCTCCAAATTCTGAATTAAATGTAGAGATTAAAGAAACTAAAAAAATTAACAACACCAAAGCTAGTGCAACCGTAGTAAAACCAACATATAATGATCCAGATGTTACAAGAGGTATTGAAATAATTTCAGAAGTTACCTTAACTGATAAAAAGGATAATGTTGAAATTACTGCCGGAGAAGGAGTTGGTAAAGTAACAAAACCAGGACTTCAGATTCCAGTGGGCGAATTTGCTATCAACCCTGTTCCTAGAAGAATGATTAAAGAGAATGTAAAAAAGTTTTTACCTGAAAATATGGGTGCTGTTGTTAAGATTATTATTCCTGAAGGAAAAACACTTGCTCCTAAAACTATGAACAGCAGATTAGGTATTGTTGATGGAATTTCCGTTTTAGGAACTACAGGTATTGCAAGACCTATGTCTTCAAAAGCATATACTGATTCATTGAGAGTTCAGATAGATGTTGCAATTGCAAATGATTATTATGATTTATTATTTGTCCCTGGAAATATTGGAACACGTATTGCTAAGGAGAAATTAGTTATTGAAGATGATGAGATTATTGAAATGAGTAATTTTGTTGGATTTATGTTAGAAGAGGCTGATAAAACTGAAAAAATTAATTCAATAACTCTCTTTGGTCATGCAGGTAAGTTAATTAAAATTGCTGCAGGTATTTTTAATACTAAACAGAGTGTTGCTGATGCACGTAGGGAAATTATGACTGCTTATGCAGGTTTATGTGGTGCAGATACCGAAACTATGATGGCAATCTATGAATGTATAACTACTGAAGATGTTATTAAGATATTAAATGAAAAGAATTTGACAACTTCCGTGTTTGAGTTAATTGCTGATAAGATTGTGGAGTTATGTGAATTGAAGTATAATATTAAGTTTCATGCTGTGATTGTTCAAATGGATGGAAGTGTTTTAAATCCTTCCAAAGTTGATGAAATTCCTTTCAAATGGATTTAAAGTGATTTTATGAATATTTGTATTGTAGGACAGTATCCTCCACAGTTGGGTGGTGTTTCCACGTATACTAAGCAATTAGAGGATAAGCTCGTTGAAGAGGGGCATAATGTTTTTGTTTTGACTTATAAGCAGGATGAAAAAATTTCGGATAATGTTTATATGGCAAATAGTATAAATGTTCCTCTTCTTAGAGGTATTTCATTTATTGTTTCCAGTTATTTTATGTTAAATAAAATTGTTAAGGAACATGATATTGATATTATTCATGCAAATTATATTTTACCGCCAGGATTAGTATGTGTTTTAAACAAAAGTAAAGCTAAAAAAATCATAACAGCACATGGTTCTGATATTAATATTTTACCAAATAATAAAATTTTAAGACCCCTCATCAGATTTATATTAAATAAAGCAGATGCCCTATATTTCGTGAGTGAAAAATTAGAAGAAAAAGCATTTGAAATATGTGGCAACACAATCAAAGAAAAAACCAGCATAACACCCAACACAGTTAATACAAAAAAATTCAAACCAAAAAGTAGCAAAAAAACACTATACACACAATACCAAACACCAATAGTTATGTTCATAGGAAATTTAGTTGAACAAAAAGGACTAACATACCTCCTAGAAGCAAAAAAAATAGCAAAAAGTGAATACACACTACTTATCTACGGAGATGGACCCCAAAAGGAAATACTGGAAAAATTCATAGAAGATAATAACCTAAAAAACACATACCTAATGGGAAAAACCAGAGAACCCGAAAAAATAATTCCCGAAGCAGACATCATGGTATTACCCTCAATATCAGAAGGTGCAAGTATCGTTGCACTCGAGAGCATGTCCTGTGAAAAAACATTAATTGCCACAGACACAGGAAATATTAGCAATATCATCACAAACCACAAAGATGGAATAATAATTCCACCAAAAAATCCACAACTGTTATCTGAAGCAATAGATGAAATAGTATCAAATGAAAATAAACGAAAAGAAATTGGAAAAAATGCAAGAGAATTAATCATCAACAAATATTCAAATATGAACATACCATATTTACAAAAATAATAAAAGGAGTAAACAAATGACAACTATAAATCCCGAAATTGAAAAAATAATGAAAGAATGTTATCCTTTTATTGAAGAATATAACCCTGCACAACAAGCAGTGATAGACTCAGGTTATATCGACAAAAAAGATAATTACATCATTTCAATACCAACCGCTAGTGGAAAAACCGTACTGGGAGTATTAGCTTCATTAAAAGTCCTCCTAGAAGGTGGAAAAGTAGTTTATGCAGTACCGTTAATCTCATTACAAAACGAAAAATACAAAGAATTCAAAATTTTCGAACAATACGGATACAAAGTAGGCAAACACCCATCAACTGCAGACATAGCCGTAATGGTCTTTGAATCATTTGATGCATTAACAAGATTCTCCAGAAACACATTACACGAAATCGATTTAGTGATAATCGACGAATTCCACATGATAGGCGATTATTCAAGAGGACCTACAATTGAATGTGCCATTACAAGAATTAAAGAACAAAACAAAGGTATCAGAATTATTGCTTTATCAGCAACACTACAAAATATGGATGAAATGGCACATTGGCTGGAAGCAGAAGTTGTGACACATGATTACAGGCCAGTACCATTACATAAGGAAGTTCTATGTGCAGAAGAATTCGGTACAAAAGACAAGAACAATATCGTGTTTAAAATATTAAATGATACTTTGAATGATTCTTCACAAATGTTAACCTTCGTATCAACCAGAAGATTCACAGAATCCTTAGCACAGAACATGGCAAAGAAAATATCCAGATACATTCCTGACGGAAAAAGAGAAATATTTAAAGATATAGCAGAGGAAATATTGGATGTTCCTAAAAGACGAAACACACAACCAACCGAAGTCTGTTACAAACTAGCAGAATGCATAGAAAATGGTATAGCATTCCATCATGCAGGCTTATTTGACAGACAAAAGGAAATTATTGAGGAAGAGTTTGTTAAAGGTAACTTATTGATGATTACTGCAACACCAAGTTTAATGTATGGAGTTAACCTGCCATCAAAAAATGTTGTTATAAGAGATTATAACCGATGGACTGATCAAGGACAAATAAACATCCCCGTATTTGATTATGAACAGATGTCCGGTAGAGCAGGTAGGCCAGGATTTGATACTGAAGGATATTCTTACCTGATTGCAAAAACATACGATGAAGCATTTAGTTTAGAAGAATTTTATGTGCACGGAGAAATTGAAGTAACTAATTCAAAGTTAATAGACAATGAAGATGCAGTACTAAAACAAATTATTACACAAGTTTCTAGTGGATTCGCCAAAGATATTGAAGAACTTATCGAATTTTTCAATAAGACATTTTATGGATTCCAAATTTCCCACACTTATAATACTATGAGTTTTGGTTTTTCAGACGAATCTATAAAATATGAAATATCAAGTGCATTAGAATATCTTATCCAAAATGGTATTATAAGAGTATCTCCTTCAGGGTTACAAACCACACCTCTTGGAACTTTAATTTCAAAAAATAATTATGCTGTAAAAACAGCCGTGAAATTAAAAGATTATTCAAATATGATGGGTGATGAATTTAATATTGCTTCATTAATATATGAAATTTCTAAAACACATGATATGCCTAAAATTAACACTAAGTTCAGAGCAAATAAGGATAATATTAAGGAAGTTCTCAGCAAACATGATGTTTATGTCAGTTTTGTTCAAAATAATGAAGCTACGGCGGCTAGTTTAATTGAATGGATAAATGAACATAAAGAGTATGAAATTGAAAATTATCTTAAAGTATACGCTGCTTCTACAAGACGTTCAAGTTATGAGGCATCCAATTTAGTTAAATATTTCTATGATATTTGTGAAGTTTTAGGTAATTATAAGTTCTTGAATGATATAGATAAGCTTAGTTCAAGATTATATTATGGTGTGAAAGAAGAGTTATTACCTCTTGTTATTGGCATTAAACGTCTTGGAAGACAGAGAGCTAGAAGTCTTATTGATGTGTTTGGAAGCAATTTAAGCCTTGCAAGTGCTAATGAATTAATGAAAATAGAAGGTATTGGTGAAACCACTGCAAATAACATCATAGAATTTTACAAAAACAAAAAAGAATAGGGCGTATTCCAACTATGATTAAAGTATATTCCAATATGAGTTTAAATAATCTTAAAGAAATGCTGAAACAAGAGGTTAAGGAGATTACTTTACAAGATTTATTTAGATTATCAGAACATTTTCGTGAAGAAACACAATATCTTCCGGAGGAATATAAAAAGGAATATACTGAATCAGTACAAAATGTTGTAGTCACACGCTTTACAAGCCTGAAAAATGATACAAAAAATTATACAGGATTTTTATCACAAGAAGATGTAGAAAACATTGAAGAATTAGTTAAAACAAAGGACAAAATAGTTGAGCATATTTTAAGCATTATTACTGTTTATACTATATATTTGCTTCAGGAACCTATACATAATATTGGAACGACATTTCCAGGAAAATTAAATGTATATAAAAAAGGAAAGTATTATTATTGTCCAGTGAAAAAATACCATATAGTTAATAACAAATCACTTTGTAAATATTGTATTGCTAAGATTATTGAGGATTGATTATAATGTTCAGAAAAAACAATAAAAATGAAACCATATTTGAAAAAAGAATTCGTGAAACAAAAGAAATTCATGAAAAACTCGTAAAAGAGGAAATGAACAATCTTAATGAAACCCTTAGAAGTAAAAAGTTTGATGTTGATACCCTGATTTCCAAAAGTAATCTTGGAAACACATACCATGACTTAATAGACTCAAAAGATCAGCTGAATAGTGAATACCAAAGTAAATTTAACCAAGCATACCACTCTATCGACATAGAATTACGTAAACTTAATAAAAAACTTGATAATGAAACTAGAAAAATGGATTATAATATAAACCATGCAAAAGAAAAAGTAATTAATAAAGTTGTTACAAAAGTAGTAGGTTGAGTTTATCCTCCACCTACCGCATCTCCACTCATTTCTCCAGATACTGATTTTTCTATTTGTTTTTTGATTTCTTCAACAGATAAATTACCATCTTCTTCGTTATCATTGGTAGTTTTCACATATTTTTCATCGGTTACTTCGACAAATTGTGTATTATACCATAATTTATTTAAATCGTCTACAGCTACCAATACCCAGGATCCATCTTCATCTGTCTTGATATCTAATACTTCACCTATTGTACCCACACTAGTATAATTTATGTATGAACCAATTTCTATTTCGTTTCCTATTTTATCTGTGACTGCCATTAAACACACCTTCTAGTATTATATTATATTTACTTATAGATTAATTTTTAGAATTTCGTTTAATATTTTTTTATCATATGTTCCTTTTCTTATTATGTATGGTTTTTCTTTTGTCAAATCTATTATTGTTGATGCTTTATTATTTGTAGTTAAACCTCCATCGATATAACAATCTATTTTATCACCTAATTGTTTTTGAATTTCATAGATATTGTCTGGTGTCTTTTCATTAGAGATATTTGCACTGGTACTTGTTATTGGAAAATGTTCTGTCAGTTTGTATGATACAATATTTTTAGGTATTCTTACCCCAACTATGGGAGAATTGGATGTTAAAATCGGGTTAATGTTTTCTTTTTTATATAGTAGAAGAGTATATGAACCTGGAAGTAATTTTTTGATAATTTTAGTCAGTGTATGATTTAAAACCACGTAATCTTTTAATTGGTCTAAATCATGAAAACATACTGATAATGGTTTTGAGAGAGATCTTTCTTTAGTTGAATATACTTTTTTTATTGCTTTAGTATCATTTATGTTAGCAGCAATTCCATAGATTGTATCTGTTGGATATACAACCAGTTTACCTTTTTGTAATTGTTCAACTACTTTATCCAAATTATCTTCAGATTTATAAGTTAAGACTTTCATTTTATCAATTTTTATTAGTGTATGTTTATTAATTATATATATTTTAAGTTATAAATACAATATTATGCTAAACGATAAATTACGACCACAGACTAATAAAATTACTGCAAAAATAGGAGAAAAAATTGAGATTAATCCTAATATTGTGACAATAATAGGTTTATTTATTAGTGTTTTTTCAGGAGTATTATTTGCATCAGGTAATTTAGTTGCAGGGGCATTATTTATTATTATTAGTGGAGTTTGTGATATGATTGATGGAGCTATTGCTCGTTCACAAAATCGCCGGACAAAATTTGGCGGATTCTTAGATTCTACCTGTGACCGTTTTGCAGATGCTGCTATAATTATAGGAATAATGTATAGTGGATATGTTGATCCAATTCTTGGGGCTTTAGCAATTCATGCATCTATCACAGTAAGTTATGTTCGTTCAAGAGCAGAACAAGAAGGAATAAAATGTTCAGTTGGAATAGCTGAAAGAGCAGAAAGATTAATGATAATTATTATTGGTTCATTAATAGCTGCATTATTCGGTGGGTCACATCATATAATGTTATTTACAATTGGTTTACTAACAGTGCTAAGCTATATAACTGTATTACAGAGAGTATATCATACATTAATTAATTTAGATAAGTAAACACTGATAACCTGCACTAATTACTATTTTTTTTATTTATTTTTTTAAAACGAGATGAAAATTTATGTCCATTTATAATACTACAATAATAGGTGGCGGAGCTAGTGGAATATTATCTGCAATATACCTTAATGACAAGAACAGTATTTTACTAGAAAAAAATGATATTTTAGGAAAGAAAATTCTGTTAACAGGTGGTGGAAGGTGTAATCTCACCAATAACAGTACATTAGAAGAGTATATTACTAGTTTCTATAATTCTGGAAAATTTTACAGAAACGCTTTTACAAATTTTTTTAATAATGATATTATTGATTTGTTGGAAGAGAATGGTTGTAAAACAAAAATTGAAGAAAATAACAGAGTATTTCCTACTACTGATAAATCTAAAACGGTTCAGGAGACTTTAACGAAGATTCTGAATGATAAGTCAACCCAATACAAATTAAATTCAAAAGTAGAAAGTATAAAAAAAGAAGATGACCTTTTCATTATCAAATATAATAATTCAGAGATTATTAAATCAAAATATTTAATTTTGGCAACTGGAGGAAATGCATATCCAAGAACGGGATCAGATGGTGATGGATATATATTTGCCCAAAAGTTAGGTCATAATATTAGTAAGAATATGGCTGGTTTATCACCATTAAAAATTAAAGAGAAATGGATTAATCAGTTACAGGGAATTTCTATTAAATGTCGCCTGGAAATTAAATCCAATAAAAAAAGCATTAGCAAAGATAATGGTTCAATCATATTTACACATAATGGAATTAGTGGCCCTGTGATTCTTGATAACAGTATGATAATTAAGAGATATTTGCTTAAAAACCAGACAGTTATTATTAATTTAGATTTGTGTGAGGATTATTCATATGAATCTTTAGATCAGAAATTAATGAAAGATTTCTCTAATAATAGTAATAAGAGTATTAAAACTTATCTTCATAATTATCTTCCTAAGAGGATGAGTGAAGTTTTTTTAAATTATTTGGAGATTGATTGTGATAAAATTTTAAATCAAATTAGTAAAAAGGAACGTTTATTAATTAGGGACTCGTTGAAGAGATTAGTACTTAGTGTAGAGGATATTATTGAAAAGGAAGCTTTTGTTACTAATAGTGGTGTTAAAAGAAAAGAAATTGATCCAAATACGTTTGAATCCAAGATTGTGAAGAATTTATTTATTGTTGGAGAGTTAATTGATGGTTGTGGAATTAGTGGAGGCTATAATTTGCAGCAAGCTTATTCTACAGGAGTTTTAGCTTCAAAAACTATTAATGAGAGGTTAAAAGGATGATTCATATTAGTTATGATAGAAGACAGTACCAACAGGATATGATTGATAACATTGAAGCATTTGATAATGTTGTTGAAATTGGATGTCATATTGGAACTTCCACTAAAATAATTTCTAAATTAAATCAGGATGGTGCTGTTTTTGCATTTGACAATAGTCCTGAAAGTAGTGAAGCTATGATGAATTTAGGTATTGAATATGATAATATTGAGTTTATTAGGGCTGATGTGAGAGATGAATCTGTTTTATATGATTTATTGAAAAAATGTGAAGAGATAGATGTTCTATGCATAGATTTAGGTGGTGGTTATCACCCTGATACTGTGTTTAAGGTATTTTTTATATGGTCTTCTGTTTTAAAACCTCGTGTTACTTTAATTAGAAATAGGGGTTTGATTGATTTTTTAAATAGTTCCGTGACTTCAGAGAACATTAAATCAGAGAAAGGTTTTCTTAATTCATCTGCTGACAGTATTTTACCCCATGATTTAAGAGAATTGGAATTATGGTCTGATAAATTGGAAAGCAACAATAATTAATATTTTTAAAATAGATATATCAATTAATTGAATAAATAAAATGAAAAGATGTTTAATAAATGAAAACAATAAATAAGTACAGATAATGAAACAAAAAAATTATTATAAGAATTCGAATGGGATACTATGATAGGAAAAAAAATAAGAATTGAAAGAATTATAAATCGTAAAACAGGAAAATGTGTAATAGCACCAATGGACCATGGAATATCAGGAGGACCAATACCAGGACTAATTAACATGTCACAAACCATTGATTCAGTGGCAAGTGGTGGAGCAAACGCAGTATTAATGCACAAAGGTATGGTAACAAATGGACACCGCGGATACGGGAAAGATATTGGTTTAATATTACATTTATCAGCAAGTACCGATTTAAGTATAGACCCATACCATAAAGTTCAAGTAACAAGCGTAGAAAAAGCATTACAATTAGGAGCAGATGCAGTAAGTGTTCACATTAACATAGGATCCGAAAAAGAACCTGAAATGTTAAAAACCACAGGAAGAATAGCAGAAGAATGTGACAAATGGGGAATGCCATTACTTGCAATGATGTACCCAAGAGGTCCAAAGATTGAAAATGAACACGACCCTGACGTAGTTAAACTAGCAGCAAGAGTCGGTGCAGAATTAGGTGCAGATATTGTTAAAACAAATTACACAGGAGACCCTGATACATTCAAAGAAGTTGTTGATGGATGCCCAGTACCTGTAATAATTGCGGGTGGCCCAAAAATTGAAACAGACAAACAATTATTAGAAATGGTATACGATGCAATAGAAGTAGGTGGAGCAGGAGTAGCAATTGGAAGAAACGTATTCCAATCCAAAGACCCTGCAAAAACCACAAAAGCATTAGTGGAAATTGTACATAATAGACTCAGTCCTGATGAAGCATTAGAAATAATTGAAAACTAAGGAAGAAAAAACTATGAAATTTGCATGGATAAGACCTAAAGGAACATGGAATGATAGGAAAGAAGCTATTGTCAGTGCTTTAGAGTCAGGAATTGAATACATACTAGATTCAGATAATTCTGATACTATAAAAGATTTAGGAAATGTTAAAATCGTATCAGATAAAGACGATTCAGACATTACCCTGCTAGGAATTAATGAAAAAGTTTCAATAGTTGATGTTAAAAAAGCACAAGAAAATGGAAAAGAAGTAGCAGTTTATGTGGAAATTAACAATAAAGAAGATGAATTGTTAGTTTCAAAACTTGGTACAGTAGCAGATTATGTGATTCTAAAAGGTAAAAATTGGAAAGTCATTCCTTTAGAAAATATTATTGCAAGCCTACAGGATAGAAACTCAAAGATTATGGTAGATGTTCCAACATATGAAGAAGCTAAGTTAGCTCTTGAAACCATGGAACATGGATCAGATGGAGTTTTATTATCATCAAATGATGGAAATGAAATAAGAAAATTAGGTGCTTTAATAGAAAAGACTTCTAAGGAACTGTACGACCTTAAGGAAGCTACTGTCACCAAAGTTGAAAGTGTTGGTCTTGGAGATAGAGTGTGTGTTGACACATGTTCAATGATGGAAGTTGGAGAAGGAATGCTTATAGGTTCATTTGCCAGTGGGTTATTTATGGTGCACAGTGAATCATTAGAAAGTGAATATGTTGCATCAAGACCATTTAGAGTTAATGCAGGTGCTGTCCATGCATATGTTATGACTCCCGGAAATAAAACAAGATACTTATCCGAGCTCGAAGCAGGAGATGAAGTAATTACCATAAATACCAAGGGTGAAGCTAAGACTGCAATAATTGGACGTTCTAAGATAGAGAGAAGACCTTTAATGATGATTGAAGCTGAGAATGAAGGTAAAAAAATTAGAACTTTAGTGCAGAATGCTGAAACTATCCGGCTTGTTTCAGATAAAGGAGAACCAGTATCCGTTTCTGACTTGAAAGTTGGAGATAAAATATTAGCATATTTTACTGATGGGGCCAGACACTTCGGAATGGCAATTGAAGAACAAATTATTGAAAAATAAAATATAACCTTGTTTATAGTTTTTCTCTTTGTAATTCAATAAAAAATTATAATTCAGTACCCCCCCCTAGTTTTTAGGGATGGGTTATAAAACAAAAAAATATTTACCATTACTGATAAAGATTTCTTTATCATATCTTTTTTTTAAATAATTAATGAGGAAATGATTATGCGTACTTTTTTAGCAATAGAAATAGATGATTACATTAAGAATAAAATTAATGAAACTCAGCAAATAATTCAAGATGACGAATCTGCATCAATCAAGTATGTTGAAACAGAAAATATTCATTTAACTCTTAAATTCTTTGGAGAAATAAATGAAGACCAGCTGGACAAAATAGTTGAAATTACTGGTGAAACAATTGAAAAGTATGAAAAATATCCTCTTAAAATTGTTAATATTGGATCATTTCCTAATATTTATCGGCCAAGAGTTATTTGGACCGGTATTAAAGATAAAAATGTCACTGCAGGTTTAATCGAGGAATTAGATGAAAAATTTAATGAAATAGGTTTTGAAAAAGAGAGGAATTATGTGCCTCATATAACTATTGGACGTGTGAAACACATAGATAATAAGGAAAATCTTGCTAATACGTTGAAAAAGTTGAAAAAAAGATATCATGGGAAGATGGAAGTAAAGTCTGTCTGTATCAAATCCAGTAAATTAACACCGAATGGTCCAATTTATAAGAATATCAGAGAATTTAAGTTAGGAGATAAAAAATGAGAGTTGTTGTAGGAATTAGTGGAGCTAGTGGTGTAATCTATGGTATAAGATTACTGGAAGAACTTCAGAAGGTGGATGTGGAAACTCATTTAATTATTTCATCGATTGCAGAGGATATTATTAAGCATGAAACATCGTTTAGTGTTGATGATGTGAATAATCTTGCGGACTTTGTTCATGATGAAGATGATTTGAATGCAATTGTGAATAGTGGTTCTTTTAAATTTGACACTGCTATAATCATTCCCTGCAGTATGAAAACGCTTTCTGCGATAAGTAATGGTTATGGTGATAAAGTAATTACCAGAGTAGCTGATGTTACATTAAAGGAACGAAGACAATTAATTGTTGTTCCTAGAGAAACTCCTTTAAGAACTGTGCATCTAGAAAATATGACAGAGCTTAGTAGGGAAGGAGCTATAATATTACCTGCAATGCCCGGTTTTTATCATAACCCTCAAACAATTGATGACCAAATTAATTTCATTATTGGAAAAATTTTCGATATTATGAATATAGAGAATAATTTATTTACTAAATGGAAACAATAATATAAATTAAGAAATAACAAATATTGGAGACATCAAAATGTATTTCGAAATAACACCAGATGATGAATTCATCAAAACAGAAAAAGTACCAGGACCGACAAAAGAAGAGATAAGAGCATTAGTCATTAGTAAAACTAGGTTAACTGATGAGGATGTAGTAGTTGATGTTGGTTGTGGGACTGGCGGATTAACATTAGAATTTGCTAAGAGAGCAAGAAGAGTTTACAGTATAGATATGAACCCTGATGCTATTAAAACCACTAGGAGCAATCTGGAAAAATTTGGTGTTCAAAATAAAGTAGAACTTATAGAAAAAGAGGGTCTTGCTGCTTTAGATGATATTGAAGATTTCACAAAACTTATGATTGGAGGCAGCAACGGAAATATTGAAAATTTAATTGAAACCGGATATTTGAAGCTTCCTATAGGTGGTAGAATTATTATTACTTCAATAGTTCTTGAAACTGCTACTGATGCCGTGCATATGCTTAAGGAGTTAGGTGCAGAACCTGAAGTAGTTACATTAAATGTATCTCGTGGAACTATACTTGATAGGGGTGTTATGATGAAAGCATTAAACCCTATAACTATTGTTAGTGCTAAAAAAACATAAATCATCCCCCATCTTCTCTTAATATTTTTTTTTATTAACTATTTTTTTGGTGATATTATCTATAATGAATTAATAAGTGAAATAGAACCATCCGTTGAGGACAGAGAAAAGGTTTTGAATTTTTCGAATAAACTGATTGAAATTATAACTGATTATGCTGAAAGTAAAAATGTTGATATAACCTGTAGATTGGTTGGTTCAATGGCAAAAAATACTTCTTTAATGGGTAAATCTGATATTGATATTTTTATGACATTTCCTTTAACTTACTCTGAGGATAAGCTTAAGGAGTATGGGTTAGAGTTTGGAAATTATTGTATTGAGAAGGTTGGAGGTGTTCCTGAAATAAGATATGCATCTCATCCCTATACTACTGGTATTATAGATGGTTATGAAGTGGATTTTGTTCCTTGTTATAAAATTAGTGATTCAAGTGAACTGAAGTCTGCTGTTGATAGAACTATTTTACATACTGATTATATTCAGAGCCATATGACAGAAGATGAAACAAGGCAGGTGTTGTTACTTAAAAAGTTTATGGGTTCTGTCAATACTTATGGTGCTAATTATAAAGTTAGCGGTTTTTCAGGATATTTATGTGAATTATTGATTCTGGAATATCATAGTTTTGAAAATGTTGTTTATCATGCTGCAAATCATTGGCATAACAGGTACCGGATTGATTTGGAGGAGTATGGAACTAGTGATAAGTTTAAGGATCCTTTGATTGTTATTGATCCTGTTGATAAGAATCGTAATGTTGCTTCTGCCTTGTCTATGCAGAAATTTTCGGAGTTTATTGTTGCTTGTAGAAACTTTTTGTCAGATCCTAAAAAAGATTATTTCAGGGATCGGGTTATTTCTGTTTCAGGAGATGACTTGTGTGAAGAATTCAGGAAAAGAGGCACTGATTGTTATGTTTTGTCTTTTAATGTTCCTGATTTGCCTGATGATGTGATATATCCTCAGATAAATAAAACTATGAATTCTTTTGTTAAGGTTTCTGAGATGTATGATTTTAGGGTTATTGAAAATAGTTATTATATTGATAGTGATAATATTGCTCATATAATTCTGGAATATGAATTTAGTAGATTGTCCAATGTTAAAATTCATAATGGACCTCAGATTAGGTTTCATGAGAATGGTGTGAATTTTAAAAACAAGTACCCTAATGCTTATATTCGTGGCAATAAATGGATTTCTATTTCTGAACGAAAGTATACTAGCGTTCCTGAAATGATTGAGAACATTGTTAAAAAAGAAAATAGAAGTATTTTAAAACTAGGAAAAAATGTTAAGGATGAAATTACTGAGAATTATGTTTTAAGCAGTGTTTTTGATTTAATTGATGAAGAAAATAATGAGGATTATGAACAGTTGTTTATGCACTTATTCCCTGATTATAAGTTAGTCAGATAATTTTTTTTCATTATTTTCTTTCATAAACAAATTTTGGTACTGCATCATCAAATGGATCAAATGTTTCAATATTTTTTATTAGTGTTGATTTCATACTTACCTTTGAATGCAATGTAGATGGGAGTCTTAGTATACGTTTTAGGTCTATGGATACTTTTGTATCTGTGATATTCATGTTTATTCTGGCAACTGCACTTAAAACCTTATTATATCTTATTGG
>AUXO010555056.1_pt1 | contig 15999 bp, 15 predicted proteins | sample 768731 | NCBI WGS metagenome assembly AUXO01 (sample SAMN02715735, study PRJNA202380) | gut metagenome | biome: sheep rumen | host: Ovis aries | place: New Zealand: Palmerston North
CCGGATGCAATTGTTCATAAGACCTTGTTTTATACAGTTGTTCAGAAAAATCCCGGAACAGAGTATGAACAAGTTGAAATTGTAAAATAGGGTTAGGAGAAAGTGATAATTCCGATTTGCAAAAACAGACCAAGACTCCTCGATTCCGGCAAATGCGTCGGCAGCGAGGAGTCTTTCTTATGCTTCGATGTTGAGGGTCACTCCGGACTTGAAGTCACGCAAAGAAACAGAACAAAGGCGATGCCGTGAACTGCGGCAACGCCTGGGTTTTGGGATTATTTGATTTCCTGTTCCAGTCCGTCAAACTCAGGGGTGGAGAAAAACTCACCCAGTGTGATTTCCAGCCCGTCACAGAGCTTCTTGATGGTGACGATGCCGGGATTCTTGCTCTCGCCGTTCAGGATGCTCTTGATGGTGGCTTGGGGCACAGCGGACAGGTTTCCCAGCCCATTGGGGGTAAGACCCCTCTGGTCACAAAGCTGGCGGATGCGAAATGCGGTTGTCTGTTGCGTATTCATAGGGACGCCCTCCAATGATATATCACTTACATCATAGGATTTCCCGGATTTCCAAGTTAGTGATACTTCACTAACTGCGAAAAATGTGGTAAAGTTAGTGATATATCATTAGTGGAGGCGCAGCATGAAAGAAGAAATATGTTGTTTTACGGGGCATAGGGTATTGCCGCAGGAAAAGTTGTCAGAAATCAGGAAGGCAACCCGAGAACAGGCGGAAAAACTAATCTTGCAGGGCGTAAAGTACTTTAGAGTTGGGGGAGCAGTGGGATTTGACACGCTGGCGGCAGAGACGTTGTTTGAACTGCGGGAGAGATTCCCGGATATTCGGGTTAGTTTGTACTATCCGTTTGATGGATTCACAGCTTCGTGGAGCACAGAACAGATTGAGACGTACAACAGACTGCTGCCTTGCTGCGACGAGGTAATCTGTGTGTGCAAGAAGTCAAAGCGCCCGGCTTATGCTTACCTGAAGAGAGACAGGGCGCTGGTGAATGGAGCAGGGTATGTGATTGCGTACTGTACTCGGCGGAGCGGCGGAACAGCGTATACAGTGAGGTATGCGGAGAAAATGGGGTGCAAGGTGTTGCATTTGGGGGATTAAGAGTGGGGAAAGATAAAAACAGCTCCGCGCCTAGGGTAACTGGTTGCTGGAATCTACGCCGCAGAAGCCTGAAAAGGCGCGGCTATCTATGACCTCCGCTACGGTGCCTTCATCCGACAGGTCGTAGAGATTCTGCAGGATGAACAGTCGAAACATCAATTTCAGCGTGTAGGGCTTATTGCCGCGTTCATAACACGGCTGGATGAGTGCGATCCACTCGTCCACGGGATGGTGCGATCTATCTTTTCCATGTTTGTAACGTATCATTGTAACGCCTATGAGCTGGGAACTTGCAAAATGCAACTTAAGATTGATTTTTGAGAGGCGGTGTGGTACAATAATTGATATATACTCATAAATAAGAATGTATTGAATTGGGTTCGAGGTGCGCTATGAACTATAACAAACTTTGGAAACTGCTGATTGATAGAAATATGATGAAGAAGGATCTTAAACAAAAAGCGGGTTTGTCTTCAAATGCAATAGCAAAAATGGGAAAAGGCGGCGATGTATCGACGCAGGTGCTTCGGAAAATATGTGAGGCCTTGGATTGCAAGATAGAAGATATTGTAGACCTTGATGATCCTGCTGGCGCTCCAAACGATAGATCTTAAGTCCGTTTTTTGGGACAGCTAATATGATATACTTTTATTAATGAAGGCAAGGAGGTCTTGTTCTTATGTGGTGCAAGAACTGCAATATAGAAACAAATGAAAAACTTTGCCCAATTTGTAATGCAGAAACGATTGAAGACCTCCCTGCTGAGGTTTATTGGTGCAATGATTGTGGAATTCCTGTCATCCAGGTGACTAATCAGGCAGATAGAGGGATTTGTCCAATTTGCCATCGCAAGACAAAATATCTTAGTACTGATTTAAGGCCTGTTTTTCCAGAAGAACGGCTCCTTTTAGCTTTGCTTCTTGGAAAAGATCCTGACATCTTTATGAATAAACATGTATGGGCTGCAAACAGCAGATATTATATTGGTGGAAAATCCATGCTGCTTTCAAGTAAAACATTCCAGACTGCGGACATGGATGCAATTGTGGATAAATTAAAAGAGTCGCAAGCGCTGATTAACTATGATTCGTTTCAGCAAGAGGTTGAACTGTTCGTTGCAGCAAACAAAGCGCGCTTGGATTATTTGAAAGATGAGGCAGCTGCATTTGTCCGTAAATCAGCGGAAAAATTCAGTGAAGAGAATATTGTGATTTCGTTCTCTGGAGGAAAGGACTCAACCGTAACTGCAGATCTTGTGATAAAGGCTATGAGCAACCCAAGCCTGGTACACATATTTGGGAATACCACGCTGGAATTCCCCACGACTCTTGAATATGCCGCTCGATATCGCCAAGCGCACCCACTTGCGATTTTTCAGACCGCAAAAAATGACGAGCAGGTTTTTTATGATGTATGCGAAGATATTGGCCCTCCGGCGCGAATGATGCGATGGTGCTGCTCTATGTTTAAGACGGGGCCAATTACACGAGTGATAAACGGGATGTATAGAAGCCAGCAGATTCTGACATTCTACGGAATTCGTAAATCCGAGTCTGTAAGTAGAAGTAAATACAATCGAATAGAAGATGATGCTGAATCGGTCAAAATTCAGCAACAGACAGTAGCTTCACCTATCTTTTTCTGGAAAGATATAGACATTTGGCTTTATATCTTAGCGGAAAAGATAGATTTTAATGCTGCATATAGGCTTGGATATGACCGAGTAGGATGCTGGTGCTGCCCGAATAATAATCAAAGAGCACAATTCCTTTCAAGAATATACATGCCAGAGGAATCTAAAAAATGGAGAAGATTCCTCCTGGATTTCACACGTAAGATAGGAAAACCTGATCCAGAGGTTTACGTGGACAGCGGTAAGTGGAAAGCACGCCAAGGTGGAAATGGGCTCCCTTCAGCCGGAGATGTAAAGATTAGGTTCACAAATTGTACTACCGAGGATCATGCGAAGATCTATCGCTTGGTTAGACCCTTTGATGATGAATTGGTAGGGATGTTTGTGCCGTTAGGTATTCTTGCGCCGGAACTTGGGAAAAAATTGCTGCACGAAACTATTGTTCTGGATCCACGTACCAAAGTGCCGATACTGTCAATTCAACCATTTACTCAAGATGGGTATGGTTATGCGGTAAAGGTACGGACAATGAATGTTGCCGACCATGATAATTTGCAAAGGATGGTTGGTTACCAAGTTAGAAAGTTTAATGCTTGCAGAAAATGCTTAAAATGTGAGTCGCTATGCAGAGCAGGAGCGATTTCGATAATAGGAGATACTTACTACATAGACCCGGACAAATGTGTCCATTGTAAGATGTGCATGACCGCAAAATACCTTGATGGGGGATGTATGATGGACAAGTATCTGAGAACGAAGGAATGATATGGAGGATTCAGTTATGGCAATGAAATTTCGTGCCCATGATACATTTTTCATAAGAAAGGGGTGGCTGAGTAAGGGCATGCGTTGTGTCCATGACAAGCCGGATGTTTTTGTTGACCGTAACGAGAATCCGATGGATGTATTAGGTATTGGTGCAAACATGGTCAAGGCGCTACGTTATTGGCTACAGGCGGTTGGCGTGACATCGGAGCCTACACGCGGAAGAAGAATACAAGGGTTCACAGATCTCGGTATTCGTATTTTCGAGAATGATAGGTACATTGAAGAACTTGGGACATTGTATTTGTTGCAATTCGAACTTGCCTCAAACGAAGCTGAAGCGACGGCATGGTATTTCTTCTTCAACGAGTTTTCTATGTCTGAGTTTACAAGAGAGGATTTTGTTGAGGCACTGCAGAAATACATAAAGATGAAAGGAGACGGAGGCAATTACGCACTTCGTTCATTGAACGACGACTTTGCTTGCATTATAAACACTTACCTTCCAAGGTATAAATCAAACCCTAATAAGGTCTCTCCGGAAAATAATATAGATTGTCCGTTTGGAGAACTTGGCCTTGTCGATGTCTTGAGTAAAAGAAAGAAGACTTATAAAAAAAGCGTTCCTGTTGCTAGCACCATCAACCCGTGGGTTGCGTTAGCTGTAATTGTAAGTAATGCTGGTGAAAGGCGTGAAATCAGCTTAAATGAATTACTTACTGCACCGCGAAATATCGGCAGAGTTTTTAATTTGGATTCAATTACGATGCTGAATATTTTATATCGAATTGAGAAGCTCGGATTGATTAGGATAAATCGTACTGCTGGCCTGGATGTGATTAACATTCAGGACGAACTGACATTCCTGGATTGCGTTGATCGGTATTACGAAACTATAGAAGAACAGAATTAGGAGAGTAGACTATGAGCGAAATGATTTCTGTCGCTTCAGGATTCCAGTACTCGGTAAATATTGGGTATGACCTGAATAGTGATGAAAAATTGAAAAATTTTATACCGACAAGGTCTGCTCTTGACTTGCTGGAAGATATTCTGATGAGCACAAATGTAACATCCTCTGATCGGGCGAGAGTCTTGGTTGGAGCATATGGTAAGGGAAAATCCCATATAGTGCTCATGATTCTTTCTATGCTTATGAAAAAGGATCTGGGATTGTTTGAAAAAACAATGCCGAAAATTAGAGATAATCCGAGGCTGCTGCAGCTCGTGAAGAATTACTATGACGGCGAGAACAGGATCCTTCCGGTCATCGTTACTGGAAGCAACACAAGCCTGACACAGGCGTTTCTTCTTGCACTCCAGAGGACATTGTCAGAAAATGACCTGCTGAATGCAATGCCAGAGACAAACTATAAAGCAGCTATTGGTGTGATCAATCGATGGAAGAATGAGTTTCCGAAAACGTATAAAGCTTTTCAGGTGGAAATAGACGAGCCCATTAACAAGTTTGTTGAGAAACTGGAAAATTATGATGTGTCTGCATACGAGGCTTTTGAGCGAGCTTATCCTGTGTTGACTTCGGGAAGTGTCTTTAATCCTTTCTTAGGTTTTGATGTAGTAGAACTGTATGAGAGTGTTGCAAAAGGACTCAAAGCCAATGGATACACAGGAGTATATGTTGTTTATGATGAATTCAGCAAATACTTGGAAGCCAATATTACTGATGCATCTGTAAGTGACACAAAGATGCTTCAGGATTTTGCAGAAAAATGTGCAAGAAGCGGCAACCTTCAAATGCATCTTATGCTGATTTCTCATAAAGAGATATCAAACTATATAGGTAAACTGCCCCAGCAAAAAATTGATGGATGGCGAGGCGTGTCCGAACGTTTTAAACATATCCATATGAATAATAATTTCACACAAACGTATGAAATTATATCAACTGTCATTCAAAAGAAAAAAATCGCATGGGGTGAGTTCTGCAAAAAGCACGAGAAGGATTTTTCGAATTTGTATCAGCGATATCAGAAGCACCTTATTTTTTCTGATACAGCTAGTGATTTGGATGTTGCTATAAAGGGATGCTATCCGCTTCAGCCTGTGTCAACCTTTATACTTCCGCGTCTGTCGGAGAAGGTTGCTCAGAATGAGAGAACGTTGTTTACATTTCTGTCCGCCCGCGGAACATCAACGCTTCCTTCGTTTTTAGATGAAGCAAACGATGAAGAATTCAGGCTTATTACACCCGATCGGATATACGACTATTTTGAGCCGCTTTTTAAGAAGGAAGTTTATGCGGGGAGCATACACTCTCAATATGTTTTGACAAATACCATACTGAATCAGCTTAAAGAGGATTCTTTGGGAAGTAAGATTGTAAAAACGATCTCATTAATATACATTCTTGAGCAATATGAGAAGCTGAAACCTACAAGAGAGGAACTTGTAGGTATTTACTCTGCCTCATACGATGTTGATACGATCCAAAATACCATTAATGAGTTGATAGAAAAAGAGTTCGTTATCTATCTAAAAAGAAGCAATGACTTTCTTAGATTGAAGCAGACTTCAGGTGTTGATATTCAGCAGAAAATCCACGATCTTGTTGAGTCGCAGTCAAGGAAGGTTACTGTTAAGGATACACTGAATGAATCAAATTTTGATAATTATATGTATCCTTCAAGATATAACCATGATCATGAAATGATTCGATATTTTTCCTTTGAGTTTATTGAAGGATCAGAAATTGATGCGGACATCGATTGGAAAGCGAAAAGTGAGTCCATTAAGGCAGATGGAGTCATTTATGGCATCATCCCATCTTGTGAAACGGATATCAAGAAATTGGCTAAATTAATTAGGACGAGCAGCAAAGGCCATTTGAGATACGTTTTTGTGTTACCAAAGCACTACAATGAAATTGAGTCTGTAATAAGGGAATACAAAGCTGTTATAACCTTGAGGGATAAAGCCTTAGACGATCCTGTGCTTTTTGACGAGTATGAGGTGGTTTTCGAGGATCTGCATGAGATAATTAAGGGATTTATTAACACTTATACACACCCCGAACATTACTCGTCGCTATATATTCACGACGGAAAGACGTTAGTTATTCATAGGAAAGCAGCGCTGACCGAGTTGATGTCGGGAATCTGCGATGAAGTTTACTCTCAAACACCAATTATCAACAACGAGTCCGTCAATAGGAATGAGATAACAAAAGTTGCAACAACAAGTAGAAACAAGATTATAAGCGGACTGCTTCGAGGGGAGCTGGAGCCTAATTTGGGGCTTACAGGAACCGGACAAGAAGTATCAATTATGAGAAGCACCTTAATCCGCACGGGAATATGGCTTGAAGAGGGAGGAATGCCATCCATTAATTTGCAGCCGAACGATGATCGGATGCATAATATGCTTTCAACAATAGAAAACTTCATCCTTGAAGCAAGACAAAATGGAAGTATGAATTTTGGAGTTCTTTATGAAAGACTGACAGCTCCAGAATATCATATTGGCTTAAGATATGGTGTGATACCTATCTATATTGCGGCAGTAATGCACGAATACAGGCAACAGGTAGTTATTGCAGATAGGATTGGACAGATACCGACGAACTCGGATGTACTCATGCAAATAAATGCTGATCCTTCAAGTTTTAGTCTTGAATACTTGGATTGGAATCCAGAGAAGGAAGCATATATAGATAGATTATCAGCTGCATTCTCGGACACAATTGTTGGAGCGGAGAAATCCGGGAACTCGTATGATTATGTTGCAAATGCAATGCGAAGATGGTTTATGGCGCTGCCCAAATATTCCAAGGAATGTAAAAGTCATCCTTCTGGTAGAAAAATTGTTAAGCGGCAATTGGAGATGATGAGGTTGCTGCGGCAGAACACAAGTAGTTCCGATATGCTGTTCAAAAAACTGCCCGAGGCATTTAACTACCAAGGTGAGTTTACAGAAGATGTTGCAGAGGAAATAATTAACACTAAGATTCTTTATGATGGATTATTAGATGAGCTTAAAGCTTTCCTGGTGAGCGAACTGAAAAATGTATTTTTAATACCGGGAAAAAAGGAAACATTGCGGCGAATATCGCTGACATCTGCCTTGAAAGAGTGGAGTGACTCTCTGGATTCTTCTGTGTTTGAGCAGTTATTCCCCGATGGAACAGACAAATTTCTTGAACTGCTTAAGAGCTTGACTAATGATGAGGAGTTGTTTATTTCGAGAGCTGCTAAACTTGCCACTGATCTGCGGATTGAAGATTGGGACGGCAAAACGTACAAACTATTTATTGAAACCATAAAAAGATACAAAAAAACTGCGGAGGAATTCCACAGCAATGCTATTACAGAGACTATTAATGAAACAAACAGCTATCAGATAACTTTTGCCGATGAGGAAGGCAAGCACATGACAAAACGCTTCGACAAGGTAGATGTTTCATCCAGAGGGAAGTTGCTGTTCAATCAGATCACTTCCGCTCTTGATTCTATGGGGCATTCTATAACTGAACAAGAGAAACGACAGATTCTTATGGAAGTGCTGAAAAAACTCTGCTGAGGCTGGAGGATGTATTATGGCCTATTTCGACAATGCTGCAACGACATATCCTAAACCAGAACAAGTATATGCTTTCATGAATCAATTCTACCGGAATAGCGGTGGGAGCGCTGGTAGGGGGACATATGAACTGGCTAATACAGCGAAGGGGATAATTGATGATACAAGAAATCGGCTGAAGATTATCCTGAATTGTCCAGCAAAACAGATCATCTTTCAACCAACAGCAACAATTGCTCTGAATATTATCATTCAGGGGATTATTCAAAATGGCGCAAAGAATATTTATATAAGCCCATTTGAGCATAATGCGGTAACAAGAGTGCTGCATCACTATGAGAGATTAGGTTCTATTAAGATTATAGAATTATCCGTGACAAAAACTCTCGAATATGATTTGAAAAGAATCAGGTATCAGTTCGATTCTGTGCAACCAGATTTTGTCATTGTTAGCCATGCAAGTAATGTGATCGGGTTAGTTGCTCCAATTGAGGAGATTTTTGAATTAGCTAAGAAGTATAATGCTGTAACTCTTGTAGATATGGCTCAGACAGCGGGGCTCATTGATACAAATGTTGGCTTAGAAACTATTGATTTTGCTGTATTTGCTGGACATAAGACTTTGATGGGGCCGACAGGAATATCAGGATTTGTGATGAATCCATCCGTGCAACCTACACCAATACTATTTGGCGGAACAGGTTATGACTCTGCTAATCAGGATATGCCCAATAGTCTTCCGGAAAAATATGAAATGGGGACTCTCAATATTGCGGGGATAGCAGGCTTGAACGCTGCTTTGAGATGGATTGAGAAGGAAACCATCCAAGCCATATACGAAACTGAAGAAAAAAAGAGAAATCAGCTGATTTCTCTGCTGAAACAATATGAGTTTCTGTCGTTGATAGGTAATGAAAAGGGAAGAAAATATGTTGGAATAGTATCATGCCTGATGCAGGATATCAGTAGTGACAGCGCCGGATCTATATTTGCCGAACATAGGGTTTCAGTAAGAACAGGTTTGCAATGTGCTCCGCGAGCTCATTTGTTCCTGGATACTTATCCCGCGGGAACCATACGTTTTAGTGTAAATTCTCTCACAAGTGAAGAGGATTTTCAGGAATTAGAAAGAGCGCTTGATTGTATACAAGACGAGATGTAGGAGGGAAACTGTGAGCCTAAGAGATATTAATTTAAAACCAGAATATAGATCTCGGTTGGATGATGTTATTAAGGATTTCTACATTCCAGTTTTAAAAGAGTCAGTTCTTTATAAGAGAGCTGTAGGCTTCTTTTCTTCTTCCTCATTGCTTGCACTATCTACAGGTATTTGCGGCTTGATTGAAAATGGTGGCAATATTCAGCTAATTGCATCTCCCAGATTATTGCCGGAAGATGTTGAGGCTATAAATTATGGACTGAGGCGAAGAGATGAGGTAATAAAAGAGGCTCTTCTCAGAGATTTACGAGATCCAAACGGAAAGTATGAAGAAGCGAGACTGAACCTACTCAGCAATCTGATCGCGGCAGGACGTTTGGAAATCAAGATTGCTTTTCTGGAGACAGACAATTCAATTGGAATGTTTCATGAAAAAGTTGGCTTGATGTATGACTCAGAAGACAACATCATTGCTTTTTCAGGCTCAATGAATGAAAGTGCAAATGCTTTTACAGCCAACTATGAAGCGATAGATGTGTTTGCGTCATGGACGACGGACGAGGATCGAGTGCTCAGCAAACAATCCGCTTTCAATGCTATGTGGAACGATTATGAGCCAAGCATTAAGGTAATGGAGTTTCCAGACATTTGTGATGAAATTATTCAGAGATATCGGGTTGATACTTCTATTGATACAAGCTTAGATTATTTACACTCAGTACCAAGTTGGGATTCTGCTGATTTACCAGACACTACTACGATTGGGCCAGCGATACCTCCTGATGTACGGATGAGGCAATATCAGCTGGATGCAATCTCTGAATGGACAAAACGTAACTATACAGGCATATTTGATATGGCCACTGGTACGGGTAAAACGTATACGGCCTTGGCTGCTACTGCTTCACTTTATGAGGCCATGAATCGTAACCTTGCAGTAATTATCATATGTCCGTATCAACACTTGGTGGAGCAGTGGAAAAAGGATATTGTCGCATTTGGAATGAAGCCAATTGTATGTTACTCCGCGTCTGCTCAAAAGAACTGGAGAGAACGATTAAAGACAGCGGTAACGAGCTTCAATCTGGGAGTACAAGAGCATTTTTGTATGGTGTCCACAAATGCCACTTTTTCAATTGAGTATGTTCAAGATCTCATACACAAACTTAAGGGAAATGTGCTTCTTGTGGTTGATGAGGCTCATAACTTTGGTGCTGAAAATTTGAGTATGACACTTCAGGAACATATACCTTATCGACTTGCGCTGTCTGCAACTATTGATAGGTACGGTGATCCTGAAGGAACTCAGAAATTGTATGATTATTTTGGAGATAAATGTATCGAATACACATTAAAAGATGCAATTGATAATGATATGCTCACACCATATTATTATCACCCTATCACGGTATCCTTAAATGATGATGAGCTTAGAGAGTATTTGGATCTCACTGCAAAAATCCGGAAAAATGTGCATCAGGATAAGCATGGGAAGATCGAGCTTAGTGAGTATGCCAAGATGCTTCTGATTAAAAGAGCTCGTATTGTAGCTGGAGCAAGCGATAAGATAAGTAAGTTAAAAGAGGTGATTACGGATTATAAAGATGATAATCAAATTCTTGTTTACTGTGGCGCTACCACAATGCATGACGTAGATTATCAGGAAGGTAAACCGCCTATTGATGAGGCAAGGCAAATTGATATTGTGTCTGGAATGTTGGGAAATGATCTGAATATGCGTGTAACAAAATTTACTTCTGAAGAAAATGCTGATGAACGTGAACGCATTAAGGATGATTTTGCTGAGGGGAAGCACCTACAAGCACTTGTTGCAATTAGGTGCTTAGATGAAGGCGTAAATATTCCAAGCATTCGCACGGCTTTTATTCTGGCAAGCAGTACGAATCCAAAGGAGTATGTGCAGAGACGTGGGCGAGTACTAAGGAAGTTTCCGGGCAAAAATCACGCGATAATATTTGACTTCATAACATTGCCGGTTCCTCTTGATGAGGTCGATCAATATGACTCAAATGTGATTGATAGCGTGAAATCGCTGGCCAAAAGGGAAATTGTGAGGATGAAGGACTTTGCTGCAATTGCGGAAAATCCGTTTGATTCAGACTCTCTGATCAACGAGATTCTAAGGCAGTATGATATTGAAATTGAAACAGAGGGGGAAGAGGATTATGTCTAATGATCAGGATGCCAGACAGGGTGTAAATGACAAGCGGCTGAATGCTATGAAGTACAAAATACTCAAAGCAGAGCAGGAAAACCTAAAGACTCGTGAAAAAACCACGGATCAAATGGTTGAGACTATTCGCAGAATCATTACTGACGAAGCAAGGAAGAATTATTAAGGAGAACTGCTATGCTAATAAAATCTTTAAGAATGGAGAATTTTCGTCAGTTCAAAGGAACAACAAAGGTTGAATTTTCCTGTGCTCCTGAGCGAAATGTGACTATTATCCTCGGCGACAATACGTTTGGAAAAACTACGTTACTCCAAGCTTTTAACTGGTGCTTTTATGGAACGGTTATGTTCGACCAGAATCCGGATTTTTTGTTAAATTTGGAAGTTTCAAGCGAAATGATGAACGGCGATGTCAAACCGGTAGAAGTTGAGATAACGGTAATTCATAATTCGGTAGAGTATGTAATTACAAGAACTCAGCGTTATACCTGTAGCAGTGGGCATGTTAGAGGTGAGAGCGTCCCGACGATCAAAATATCATATAAACAACCTGACGGTCAAACAGAGTCAGTGAAGGCTGTCCAGGTGAAAAATGTAATTAATAATATTTTGCCTGAAGACCTATCTACTTATTTCTTCTTTGATACAGAGCGAGTTAATAGTATCAGTACAAGAAAAGATGTGGCTGACGCAGTTAAGGGTCTTCTTGGATTGACCATAATGGATAGTGCTATTAAGCATCTCGGTGACCGGGGCAAGAAAACAACCGTTGTTGGGAAACTTTATGGAAGTATGGATCTGGAAGGAGATTCAAAAGCTCAAGAAGCGCTTAATAGAATTCAGACAGCAGAATCTAAACGTGTTGCAATTGCAGAACAATTGGAGGATTGTCTTTCTCAGATTAATCAATACGAGGCGAGAAAAGAGCAGCTTGATACTATTTTGCGTGATAATCAGACGACTACAGCCCTGCAGAAGAAAAAGGAAGACTTGGAGCGAAGAATATCAGTTGAGCGGAATGCTCTGGAAAGCTCAATGAATGCGTATTTCAAGGAGTTCAGTCAAGGCTCATTGACGTTCTTTGCGCAGCCTCTTCTTAGCACAGCAAGTGCATTTTTAAAGGAAGTTAAGGTTGATGACAAAGGTATCAGAGACCTTACTAAGCCGACTATTATGGAGCTGATAAAAAGGGGTAGATGTGTTTGCGGCAGAGAGATAATTAAAGGAAATGATGCATATCAGCATCTTATAGCAGAACTTGCCTATGTTCCGCCGGAATCAATCGGGAATACTGTCAGACATTATCGAGACAAACTTGCAGGATTCTCAAGACCGGCAGAAAGAACATATGAAAGCCTCGATCAGAGATATCACGAGATTTTTCGGGAAAAAATAAGAATTCAAGAGTGGGAAGATGAGCTCCTTGAGACAAGTGATGAGATCAAGGGGAAAGAAAATATGAAGCGGTATGAAACGGAACTTTACGATATAAAGGGTAGACTTCGTGATTTGAATGCAAAGAAAGATAGGCTCAATAGAGATGATGGCGTTCAGAAAGGTGATATCGACCGATATAAGAAAGTTTATGATAGCCTCGTAGCCGTATCCGGTAAGAATAAGGAGGCTATGATATTGATTGCATATGCAGAAAAAATACGGGAATGGCTTTCTGAAACTTACAAAGAAAAAGAGCTTACGATTCGGGAAGAACTCGAAAGTAAGGTTAATGAGATTTTCGAGCGGATGTATCATGGACATCGTCGAGTCGCGATAGATTCAAAGTACCAGGTTTCTTTGTTGACTACCATTGCAGATCGAGAAGTGGCCGCAGGCGAATCGGAAGGCTCGAACAGAGTTAAAAACTTTGCATTCATAGCCGGACTTGTTTCTCTTGCAAAAGGGAAAATAGTCACAGACGGATCAGAAAATGGATTGAATCTATCGTCCGAGCCATATCCGCTGGTAATGGATGCCCCGTTCTCTAATGCCGATGAGACCCATACTGCAAACATTTCTAAAGTGCTTCCTGAGATAGCGGAGCAGGTAATAATGTTTGTTATGCAGAAAGACTGGAATTATGCGGAGCCTGTGATGAGAGATCGCGTGGGAATGAAGTATCATTTGAACAAGATTAGTGAAACATACACACAGCTCAATTGAGGAGGTGACAGTTTATGTTTGAAAATGATTATACAATAACGGGCAAGCATGCCACATATCTAAAATTTCTCGCTGTTAAAAATGCAAAAGATGATAATGGAACAGAAGAGGTTAGGACTGCACGGCTTTTTGAAAGATACATTGATGTTTATATGAATGCTGCTATCTGGGGGCTTCTCTATTCAAGGACGGCAAAAAGAGATACTGAATCAGATGACAGAGCCCGTGTTTATGCTGATGCATTTGCAAATGAGCGTGACAATTGCGTATTCCTATATAGGATGGTTATGCTGCTCGATAAAAGTACTGAACTATCGCCGGAAGAGCGTGTTGATAGAGCGTTTAGATATGATACGCTTCCTGAGAAGGCAGATGCTTTTAAACAGAATATGGAGTTGTTCCATGATTATGTACGAGGTGGCATCGAGTTAATGTATGAACAGTTCACTGATGGCTGTACGACACGAGATGATTATCTGAACAAGACTTATGAGGTAATGACCACTTTCAAGAAAGAACTTGAAGGTATCTCGTATGAAGATGAGCTTTCAAAGCTGCTTAAATAGTTTGATTAAGGTTTGCTTAAAGGAGAGGAGGTGTCAGCATGTTGGAGGTAAGCGATATGGATGAAAGCTTCGTTTGGTTTGCTATGCAGCTTTTTTCTAAGGCGGGACATGCTGGTGCCTCTTTGCCTGTTTTTATTAATCATTCACCAGAGCAATTTGTCTATTTTGATAATAAGGAATCAATATCTCTATCAAAGAGACAGCGTGAGGAATTTAAAAGCTTTCAGAATATTTCTGAGCTGTTCGAATTAGACGACGAATTCTTTGATGAAAAACGCAATCAGAGAATCATTTTTTATTCTGTCGAGTTGATATGCGGACAATCAATGAGAAGCCAAGTGGCGAATGATGTTCATATGCTATTGGACTCAATTATCAGCGCGGATGCGACCATAGTTCTGTTTAGACATGGCGACAATTTTCTGCTCTCGATGGTTGGGTTTGGTCAAAAAAGCATTCTATCGGACTGGTATTTAATTGAGGATCATTTTGAAGAGTTTATTGAAAAGTTGCATATTGCAAATGTAAGTATTAAGTCTGCAAAGGAATACTTTTTTGATTTGATATATAGCGTTGCCAGAGAGTACTATACATACCCCGTCACGAGGGAGATGGCAATGTATTCTTTGCTCCCCATAGACTATTTTGGGAGCGATACGTATGGCTATGTCGATCGAGAACAAATTCAAAATTTGATTAATAATGCCTTGAATTTCTATATATACCAGTATTGCGACGATTATGTTGAGCAAGAGCAGTATCGATTAACTCATGAGCGAGATCTGAATGTTGGCGCAGAACTTGATCTTATGCTGCTGGATATGGACGATGAAGATAATGGCAATCCCTTTGGAGAAGAATTGGAAGACCCCGATGAAGACTTCGAAGATGAAGAATATAGAGAAGATAATGTGTTGGATGAATATGAATTTGATGATGTTGATCCAGAGATATTCGAAGATCCAACCTTGATGGTTAAGTGGCTTGAAAAAAAGGATGCAACAGGATAGTTATTGTTTAGGAAAAATGCAATATGCTTATTTCTTGGACAGTAATATTTATTTGTTCAAATTTCTATATGCGAGGCCCGTCTTTTGGTATTGCAAAGAGTGTAGGGACAATAGTGTTAGGTCAGATTGTCATTGACGAAGTGTGCAATAAATACCAAGAGATACTTAATGATGGGGTGTTGAAACTGCAACGTAATACAAAAAACTTAATAGATTGCTGTCGGCTCCGATGAATAGCATAGATAGCAGCTTAATCACTGAAGAAGTTGAGAAGTATTAGGGCGTCGGTTTTAAGACCGGTACTTTTGCGGCGTTTTTTTAATGTGCTTGTATTGTAATTTATGGTAGAATGCTGTATAATTATGTCATTCCATTATAGGAGTGTCACTATGAGTTATAAGACGACAGACGGATTGATGCGCCACCTCAGAGATAACGGAATTTCTATTTCGGGCAGTAAACAAAAGCGTCTTCTTATAAATACTGGATATTTTCATGGCTACAAGGGATATCGCTTTTTCAAAACCGCAGGAACAAGGTTGCCTTTTTCAACATGTGAAGAGGTTTATGCGACCATTCAATATGACTCTGCTCTTAAGGCGCTTCTGTATGGGAAGATGATGTTTATTGAAACAGCTGTAAAAAACATCGCCTTAGAGTCAATTCTCATCAAGGCTAATTCTGAGAGCATCCAAGACATGTACGACAGAGTAATAAGCGGATATAAAAATGCGCCTTCAACTGCATCCAATGAGCAGAGAAAGAAGCTGCAGCAGAACAAGCTCAATTGCAGAAGGGAGTGTGAAACTAACTCTGTAAATTTGAATCTTCTATGATAAGTTTGATGAAATGAAGGG
>AUXO010548761.1_pt1 | contig 15998 bp, 22 predicted proteins | sample 768731 | NCBI WGS metagenome assembly AUXO01 (sample SAMN02715735, study PRJNA202380) | gut metagenome | biome: sheep rumen | host: Ovis aries | place: New Zealand: Palmerston North
TTTTGGAGGAATATATGGCAAAAGATTTTGCTAAAAAGTTTTATCAATCTACAAACTGGATAAAAGCAAGAGATTATGTAATGGCAAAATATAATTATATTTGTCAGAAATGTAAAGAGAATCCAGCCGAAATTGTTCATCATATTATATGGCTTACACCAAGTAATATTAATGATCCATATATAACATTAGATGAGCATAATCTTATGCCTGTATGTAGAGAATGTCATGCACTAATTCATGAGGGTGTATCAGCAACAGTAGATAATTTAAAATTTGATAAGGAGGGAAACTTAGTTCAAAGATGAAGATAAGAGTATGGAATCAGATGTCTTACATGGACATAGAACTTGAAGAGAAGATAGATAAAGAACAGCTGGTTAAATCAATAGATGAAGGAAGTACAATATACTTGAGAACAAAAGACAACACAGATTTGTTTATAAATACTCCTAGTATTGTTGCTATAGAAATATTAGATATACCCCCTATTTCAAAAGAAGAGTGATTTATAAATAAACCGCGCGATGAACCTTTTTTGACCCCGGAATGAGAAAAATCGTGTGAGGGGGGGTAAGGAGAAAGATAAATGAAGAAAAAAATAGAAAAAGATAAGGAAATAAAAGAAAAAGTTAAAAATAAAAGTCCTAGTTCAAATATGCAATCCAGGATTACTTATGAATACAATAAATTATGTAAATTATTTTTGACTAATATAAAAGAAAAAGATCATATTATTAAGCGGTTAAATAAAAGAGCTGCTTTTTTAATGGTATTAGCTGAAATAATGGAAAAGCAAATAAAAGAATCAGAACTTACAATTGAGATAATTAATGCTTCGCAGCAATTCACAAAGTCTAATCCACTATTAAAAGATTATAGAGATACAGTTAAATCTTATCAAACTGTAATTAAGCAATTGTGTGAAATAGTTAAAATTGGAACAAACAATCCAGACGATCCTGAACTTCCAGATGAATTAGAAGAGTTTATTAAACGATGAATTACATATTAGCATACTATAATCTTATAAAGAGTGGAAAAATAGAAGTATGTGAAAAAATAAAAAAAGTATATGAAAAAATTGTATATGATTTAAATAATCCAGGTAAATATCATTTTGACATTGAAAAAGCAAATCGACCAATTGAATTTATAGAAAGATTTTGCAAACATTCAAAAGGACAATGGGCAGGGAAACCTGTTATTTTAGATTTATGGCAAAAAGCTATAATTCAAACAGTATTTGGGTTTGTTGATGAAAAAGGATTTAGACAATATCGAGAAGTATTTATAGTTGTTGCTCGTAAAAATGGAAAATCCACTTTATTATCTGCAATAGGATTATATATGTTATTTGCAGATGGTGAAGGCGGAGCACAAGTATGCTGTATAGCGTCAAAAAAAGATCAAGCTAAAATTGTATTTGAAGAAGCTAAAAATATGGTTTCTCAAAGTGCATTATTAAAAAAACATATTAGAAAAAGAAAAAGTGATTTATATGTGGACTTAACATTTAGTACGTTTGAACCATTATCAAGCGATTCAAACACACTAGATGGATTAAATATGCATTGTGGAATATTAGATGAAATGCATGCTTGGAAAGATAGAAATATTTACGATGTTTCTAAGCAATCTATGGGGGCAAGACAACAACCTTTATTATTTTCTATATCAACAGCAGGATTTATTAGAGAGAATATATATGATTCTCAATATGAATTATCTGAAAATGTTTTAAATGGAATAACAGAAGATGAGAGATTTATTCCATTTATTTATGAATTAGATAATAAAAAAGAATGGACTAATCAAAAAAAATGGATAAAAGCAAATCCAGGATTAGGAACAATAAAAGGATTAGATTATTTAAAAGAGCAAGTTAAAAGAGCAAAAAATGATAGAAATTATTTACCTACAGTTTTAACAAAGGATTTCAATATAAGAGAAACAGCAGTAGGTTCTTGGCTAACCTTTGAAGTAATAAATAATGAATCTAAATTTAAATTAGAAGATTTAAGAAATTGTTATGGAATAGGGGGCGTAGACTTATCAAGTGTAGGAGATTTGACCTGTGCAAGTTGTCTAATAAGAAAAGAACAAAATCTTTATTTAGCACAAAAATATTTTATTCCAGAAGATAGAGCAGAACAACATATACAAGAAGATAAAGTTCCTTATAATGTATGGAAACAAAAAGGTTTGATTAATTATTCAAAAGGAAGTATGGTTAATTTTTCAGATGTAGTAGCTTGGTTTAATGAATTAAGAGACACATACGGAATATATACATTGTGGGTGGGTTATGATCCATGGGGAGCTAATCAATGGCTGGAAGAAATGAAACAAAACGGATATGTACTTGAAACAGTTATTCAAGGAAGTCGTACACTATCAACTCCGATGAAAATATTAGCTGCTCAACTTGAGTCAAAAGAAATAAATTATAATAATAATCCAATTTTAAAATGGTGTTTATCTAATACACAAATTGAAACGGATAAAAATGAAAATATTCGTCCTGTTAAAGGAAAAAATAAAAAGCAAAGAATTGATGGAGCAATGTCATTGATTGATGCTTATGTAGTTTTCCAAAGACATTATGACGATTTTTTAAATATGTAGAAAGGAAATATTAAAAATGGCAATTTTTAAAAGAGCAAAAGAAAAAATAGGAATAAGAAGATTAACTAATGAATTTAAATTATTAACAGGTTATAGTCCTATATTTAAATCATATGATGGTGGTCTTTATGAAATGGCATTAACAAGGTCTTGTATTGATAAGATTGCAACACAGTGTAGTAAATTAAATCCTACCATATTAGGAAATAAAAACTACAATAGATTGAGTAAAATTATTTCAAATAAACCTAATAAGTTAATGACTGTTCAACAATTTTTATATAGATTAGTAACCATATTAATTGTTGAAAATAATGCTTATATAGTTCCTGTTTACAGTGATGACTTTCCAGATTTAATTGTTGGATATTATCCAGTTAGGTCAAGCGGAAGTAAAATTGTTGAGTATGAAGGCGTTGAATATTTGATTTATAAGATACAAAATGTTGAATATGCTATTGAGTATGATAGAGTAGGACATCTAAAAAAATATTATTATAAAAATGAATATTCTGGAGAAACAAATGCTGCATTAGATTCTACTATGGATTTAATTGATACTCAAGAACAAGGTATTAAAGAAGGAATTAAAAGCAGTGCTATGATTCGTTTCTTAGCAAGACTAGGAGTTGTTCAGAATGACGAATCAATTAAGAAAGAACAAAAAAGATTAAAAGAAGAACAATTGTCTGTTGAAAACAATGGTGGTGTATTAATATTTGATGGGAAATATGCAGAAGTAACAAAAGTTGATAGTAAACCATTTATTGTTGATAAAGAACAAATGGAACAAATAAGTAATAATGTTTATAACTATTTTCATATATCAGAAGCTATTCTTCAAAATACAGCAACAGAAGATCAATGGAATCTATTTTATGAAGATGTAATAGAACCAATTGCTATACAAATCAGTCAAGTTCTTACAAATATGATTATTAGTTCATGGGATATAGAGAAAGGTCTTAAAGTTGTATTAGAAAGTACAAAATTACAATTTATCAGTAACAAAACAAAATTAGAAGTGTCTGAAAAATTATTTGATAGGGGAATATTATATGTTAATCAAGTTATGGATATCTGGAATTTAGCACATGTTCCAGAAAGTGAAAATAAAAGATATATTCGTAAAGAATATGCAGAAGTAACAAAATTAAGTGAGGAGGTGAATAATAATGAAACCAACAACGAATCAGGAAATGAAGACTGAACCAGAAAAAATTAAGTTAGAAGGTGTACATTCTAAAAAATATATCAAAATGTTAAAAGAAACAACTTACAAAGATAAAGAAGTTGTTTTTATTTTACATAATGGAAAGGAGTATAAAGAAGATGGTAAGTAAAGATAGAGAATACAGGCATTTTCAATTTAGAGCATCTGAGCAAGAAGGAAAGATGATAATTGAAGGATATGCTGTGGTATTTGAAAAACCTACAACGATGTACTCATTTGATGGTATTGATTATCAAGAGCAAATAATGAGAAGTGCATTTGATAAATGTCAAATGGATGATGTAGTTTTAAATATTGATCATTCTGGAAAGCCTTTAGCAAGAACTAAAAATGGAACACTAAAGCTTTCTATTGATGATACAGGTGTATTTGTTAGAGCTGACCTAAGCGGAACAGAACAAGGAAGACAGGCTTATGAAGAAATCAAAGGTGGTTACTTCGATAAGATGTCTTTTTGTTTTATAACTTCCGAAGATGGTGAAAGTTATGACAAAGAAAACCACTTAAGAAGTATCACAGGAATTGAAAGACTATTTGATGTAAGTGTAGTCACGTTTCCTGCTTATGATACAACTTCTGTCTATGCAAGATCCTACTTTGAGGTGGAGGCCGAAAAAGAGCACTTGGAGAAGTGTAAAAATCAAACATTAGAAAGAAGACGTATGCTAAAACGTAAAACATTAGCAGTAAAAATAAAGTTATTGAAGGAGGAAAATTAAAAATGACTTTAGAAGAAGTAAAAGAAAGACTAACAGGAATAGATGGAGAACTTCAAGAAATATTAGAAAAATTAAATTCTGATGAAGATTTAACAGATGAAGAAGTTACAGAACTTGAAGGTAAAGTTGATGAATTAGAAGAAGAAAAATCTAAATTAAATGAAGAACAAAAATCTATACTTGCTAAAGTTCAAAAGAGAAATGAAACTCTTGAAAAAGTAAAAAGAAATTTCAGTGGGGTAAAAGAAGAAATAAAAGAAAAGGAAGGAAAAAAAGATATGAGAGAAGAAGATATCAGATCAAATGCAGAATATAGAAGTGCATTTTTAAAGAATTTACAAGGGGTTAAATTAAATGAGGCAGAAGAAAGAGCAATTAGTTCAGCTGCAGCCTCAGGTGGAGCTACAATTCCAACAATTACTCAAAATATGATAATTGAAAAATTATATGATGAAGCTCCATTATTAAAAGAAATAGAATTATTAAATGTAAATGGAAATGTAACATTTGCAGTTGAAGGAACTATTAATGATGCTGCTGTTCATACTGAAAATGGTTCACAAACAGATGCTGCAGATACATTAATTCCTGTTTCATTAACTACATATGAAATAACAAAATATGTTACTATTTCAAAAACAGTATCAAAGATGAGTATTGATGCTTTTGAAAAATGGTTAACTAATATGTTAGCTAAAAGAATTGGTCGTAAAATTACAGCATTAATTATATCAGGTACAGGTACAAATCAACCTACTGGTGTAAATGCTGCTAATACTTGGGGTGCAACAAACTCTGTAACAGTTGCTAAAGCTGGATCATTAACAAAAGCTAATGTGTTAGCACTTACAGCATTACTTCCAGGTGGATATGATAAAAATGCTAAATGGTTAATGAGTAAGAAAACATTGTTAAATGATTTTAGACCATTACAAGATAAAGGTACTGATGATCTATTTGCAAAAGTAGATGGAAAGTATTATATCGAAGGTTATGAAGTTATGCTAGATGAAAATGTAACAGAACATGAGGCTTTCTTAGGAGACTTCAAATACTATGTTGGAAACTTAGCTGATGAAGTAACAGTTGATACAGATAAAAAACTATCTACAAATAGTTATGAATATTTAGGTTGTGCTCTATTTGATGGTAAACCAGCTTTAGGTGAAGCTTTTGTTAAATTAATAAAAGCTACAGCATAATTAAGGAGGTATTAAGGCAATGCTAGAAAAAGTCAAATTGGCATTAAGGATTAGTGGAAATATTTATAATAATGAAATCCAACAATTAATTAATGCGTGTAAAAAAGAATTAGAATTGGCAGGCATTGCCTCTTCTAATATTAATGAATCTGATGTAATGATAATTCAAGCAATAACTTATTATTGTAAAGCAAATTTCGGATATGATAATCCAGATGCTGAAAGATTTCAAAAGTCCTATGAATCTTTAAAATCTTTTTTGTGTTTAAATTATAAAGAAGAAATTGTGGTGAATCAAAATGGCAATGTTTAAAGACTATGGTTATTTTTTGAAACAAACACCACAATTAGATCAATTAAACAGACCTTATTTCACTTATAATGAGGAACTATTTTATTGTAATGAAAAAAGTATAGGTCAATCTGAATTTTATCAAGCAGAATCTGCAGGATTAAAGCCGGAAATAAAATTAGAAACTAAACTTGTAGATTTAAACAATGTAACTCATGTTAAATATAAAGAAAGAAGATATAAAATTTTAAGGACTTTTAAAAAAGAAGATATTGTTGAGATAACATTAACTTCTTTAATAAATGAAAACGATGAGTAAGCAATTAATGGATAGAACTAATGTAACAAAAGTAGAATTTATCGATACTTCTCAAGAATGCATAAAAATGATGACTAAGTTATCAAAAGATGCTCTTAAAGAAGGTGGGAAAGTTGTTACTAACATTTTAAAGAAAGAAATCCCAGTTAAAAGAGGATATTTGCAAAAAGCAGTTACTGCTTGGGCAAAAATAGATTTTAAGACTGGACAACCATATTTAGAAGTAGGATATCTTTCTAGAAGTAGGATGAGAAAAAAATATGGTATTAAATATTTTGTTAATCCTACTTGGTTTGAATTTGGTGTTAAGCCCCATAACATAAGAACTTTGCAACTAAAGCAAGGTGCAAAGTTTTTAAGTTATGAGCTGCATGATAATAGTCACAAATTTGGATATAGTGTTCAGCATCCTGGAATGAGTAATAAAAACTTTTTAAGAAATACTGCTTTTGAAAATGTTAATGAAATCAATAATGCAATCCAGGAAAAACTAAAAGAATTAGAATCTTATGTTTTAGAACAAGGAATGCAAATTGATTTAGGAGGAGATGAAGAAATTGAATAAAAGAATAACTAAATTGTTTTTAACACAATTAATTAATAAATTAAATGAGTCATTATCATTTTCAGTTTATTACGAAAAGGCTTTAACAACAGCTACATTTCCATATGGCGTAATACCCACATTAACATTAAACACATTAGATTATGGATATAATTGTATATTCGATATTGAACTTTATTTGAATGAATTATCAAATATCAGTGTAGAAGATTTATGTGATGAATTAAGAAATATATTAGATGGATATAGTTATGCAGATAATAATATTTCTTTTCATATAAATTTTGATGATCAAATATTAACAAAGCAGTCAGAACAAGACTTAACTTATAGAAGAGTCTCTTTTGCTGCGAGAATTTTTTAGGAGGGAAAAATGAGCATAGTTAATTTATCTTCTGGAGATATTCAAAAGATACAAATTGATGAAGGTATAGTTGTAGTCAATTATGGTGAAACAGGAGAAAAAGTTTTAGGCCCTACTCGTGGAGGTGCAGAATTTACAGCTACACCATCAATTCGTGATATCGAATTTGATGGAAGAAAAGGTAAATCAAAAGGTATGCAAGTAAAAGATGGTGAAGATGTTTCACTTAAAGTCAATACTTTATGTTGTTCATTAGAAAATTTAAAACTTGCAATTCCAGGTGCGAGTATTGCAAATAATAAAATAACACCTGGTAACTTTGGAGTTATTGGTTCTGATAGTTATATTTCAAATGTTGCCATAATAACTAAAATGATTGATAATACATTTACTATCATAACAATAAAAAATGCAATGCATGAAGGTGCTTTTGGGTATAAAGGTGTTTCAAAATCTGAAAATGAACATAATTTAGAATTTTTAGGGCATTATGATCCTACAAGTTCTACAGAAGAATGTATATGGAATGTTGAAACTTCAACTACAAATCCACTTGCAGCTTAAATTGAGAGTAATTATATTGCTCTCTTTTTTATTTTTATTAAAAAATATTAATAGGCATAAAAAAGAGAGCAAGGAAAGGAAAATAATGAAAGAAGATATAATTGATATAAAAGATAATAAAGACTTTAAATTGACACCTAAAACGTTGTCAAAACTATCATTAATTATAAATAAAATGGGAATTTCAAATTTGATATTAGAATTAAATGTTGAAAGTGAGAACCCTAGTAAAGATAAAGAAATATTAGTAAAAAAACTAGTGGCATTGGTAATTGATAATTTGTATAAAGCTGAAGACGAAGTAATCGATTTAGTAGCTAATACTATGAATATTTCAAAAGAAGAAGCTTCAGATATTGATATAATCCCATTTATAAAAAATCTTGTAAATGATGAAAGAATAAAAAATTTTTTGAAATAAACGTAGGATTAGGGACTCCGGCTATCCTACGTCTTTTTTTTAAGTATTATGGAGGAATTGAATATTTCTATGACAAGGATATTGATTTGATGTTAGATTCATTAAAATACGCAATTATGAAAGAAAATGAAATACCTAGATTAATTGAAATTATATTTAATAAACTAAGTAGTTCTAATAATTATGGTGAGATGGAAGTATTTAATAAACATATGCGTTCAGCAAAAGAAATACTTAAAGATTTTGAATTATAAGGAGGTGAAATATGGCAAATATATTTAGCATATTTGGGCAAGTTTTTATTGATAATGAAAAAGCAAATAAATCGATTGATGAAACAACTCAAAAAGGTAAAAAGAGTAGTAAATCTTTTGGCGAATCCTTTATGGATGTATCTAAAAAAGCAATGCAAATAGGAACAGCAGTTGTTGGAACAACTACAGCTATTGTTGGTGGTTTAACTGCTGCAGCCAATGGAACGGCACAAGTAGCAGATGAAATTGATAAAGGTTCTATTAGAATGGGAGTATCAACAAAAGCATATCAAGAACTAAAATATGCTGCTGGTCAATGTGGCGTTGAAATGTCTGCAATGGAAAAAGCCGCTAAGAAATTAGAAGGCACTGATATAAATATGGAAGATGCTATGAATCAAATTATGGCACTTGGAACAGCAGAAGAGAGAGCAAGAAAAGCGAGTGAATTATTTGGAGATAATATTGCTTACACTCTATCGCCATTAATAGAACAAAGTGCTGATGATTATACTGGATTAATTGATCGTGCTAATGAATTGGGCTTAGTTATGAGTGAAGATGCTGTATCTGCTGGAGTTGTTTTTGGAGATACATTATCAGACCTTCAACAATCATTTGGAGCATTAACAAATAATCTGATGAGTGCTATTATTCCTATTTTAACTCAGTTTATGAACATAATAATTGATAATATGCCATTAATTCAACAAATGATTTCTACTTTAGCTCCAATTCTTATGGATTTGTTAAATGGCATTTTACCTGTGTTCACAGAATTTTGTCAAACAATATTACCTATAATTTTTGATTTGCTAAAAGAGATAATGCCTATCATAACGGAAATTATTCAGGAATTATTGCCTATATTTACTCAGCTGCTAAAAATCATACTTCCACCTATAATAGAAATAGTAAGAGCCTTATTACCAGCGCTTTTACCAATTATTAAGGCACTTTTACCATTGCTACAACCTTTATTAGATTTATTAACATTTGCAATTAATAAGATATTAAATCCTATTATAAAGGTCATATCTTCAATAGCAAGTGTAATAAGTAAAACTTTAGTTGGGGCAATTAAGGCATTAAAACCAGTTGTAGAAGGTATTAAGACTGTATTTGAAAAAGTTTTTGGTGGTTTATTTAATATTGTTAAAGTACCTATTAACTTTATCATAGATGGAATAAATGTATTTATTAAAGCTTTAAATAAAATTAAGATTCCAGATTGGGTTCCAGCAGTTGGTGGAAAAGGAATAAATCTTCCTTTAATAAAGAAATTAAGAATAGGAATTGATAATATTCCTTATGATGAGATGCCTGCTATACTTCACAAAGGTGAAGCAGTTTTAAATAAGGAAGACGCAGAAGAATATAGAAAAAATAGATTTGATCATGGGGATAATATAGAGAATAATACATTTAATAATACAATTCATATTGAACATTTAGAAGTAAGAGAAGAAAATGATATAAAGAGAATATCAGAAGAATTATATTATTTAATGAAGAAGAAGGAGGTATAATGATGGAATCATTTACTTTTAAAGGAACAAGTTCTAATTCATTAGGTATTATTGTAAAAGAAATGCCTCTTGTATCTAGATCAGAAAGAAATATAGAAACAATTAATGTTAATGGAAGAAATAGACCATTACATATAGATAATAAGAATTATTTATCAAAAAGTTATTCAATTGTTTGTTTAATAAAAGAAAAAGAGCATATAGATGATATATGCTCTTTATTTGTTGGAACAGGACAATTGACATTATCTAAATATCCAAATAGAGTATTTAATGCTACAATAAAAAATCAAATTGATTTTAAAAATTATTTGAATTATTTAAATGAATTTCCACTTCAATTCGAATTAGATCCTATTTCTTATTCTTCTACTTCAACAATAGAAGAATTAACAAGTTCTGGTTCAATAACAGTTGTTGGAAACACTGATTCATATCCAAAAATTACTATAACAGGAACAGGACAGGTAACTGTTAATGGCCATTCATTTACTGTGTCAGAATCTGGTGTTACAATTGATAGTGATCTAATGATTTGCTATAATGGAACAACAGCAAAAAATGATAAAGTAACTTTATCAGAGTTTCCTAAATTAAAACCAGGAACAAATATTATTACATTACCAGATACGGTAACAAAAATTAAAATTGAGTATAATAGTGGGTGGTTATAATGATGAAATTATTTGGAAGTAGTTCTACATCATTTACAACACTTGGTTTAGGTGTATTAAGAGATTATAAATCAGATCCTATTATTTCAGAAGAATTGAATGGAGCTTTTACATTAGAATTTGAATATTCAATTGATGGCTATTTATCAGAATCATTGATTGAAGGAAATATTGTATGTGCAAAAGGACAAGCATTTAGAATAATAAGTGTTGAAAAAGATATGGAAAAAATAAAAATATTAGCAAAACATATCTTTTTTGATTTGGCATTTAATTTTTTAGAGGATGTTGCACCTACTAATCTTAATTCTCAACAAGCTTTAGCTTGGATGTTAGCAAGAACTCAGGAAAGTAATAACTTTTCTGTTAATGGTGATTGTTCAGCAGTAGCATCAGCAAGATATATTAGAAAAAATGTAACAGATGCTATATATAATGAAGATAATTGTTTGTTAAAACGTTTTGGGGGAGAATTAGAAATTAATAATTTTAATATTTTTGTTCATGCAAAGAGGGGAACAAATAGAAATTTATCAATTAGATATAGAAAAAATTTAACTGGAATTGAATTTAAACTAGATTTTAGCACTGTAGCAACAAGAATAATGCCACAGGGAAGCAATGAGTTATTATTAGATGAAAAATATATAGATAGTCCTAAAATAAATAATTATTTTACCCCAATATATAAAAAAATAGAATTTTCTGATATTGGAGTGGATGATAATACAACAGAAGAACAGGCAAAAGCTAAATTAAGGGCTGCAGTTCAGCAATTATATGCAGATGGAATTGATGATCCAGAAGTTTCAGTTAAAATTGATTTTGTAGAATTAGCAAAATGTGAAGAATATAAAGATTATTCAAATCTAGAATCATGTGAATTAGGAGATACAGTTCAAATTATTATTCCAGAATTGAATTTAAATTTATCATCTAGAGTTGTAAAAACTATTTATAATGATGCACTTGGTAGAATAATACAATTAGAGTTAGGAACAGTAACTCCAGATTTTGTAACAAGTCAATCTAAAGCAATAGATGAAATGGGACAAATAGTAGCAAGAGTAAATCCAGATTCTATATTATCTCAAGCTCAAGATAATGCAAAAGCATTAATTAATCATCCCTTTAATGGAAATATTTTGATAGATAATTCAACCGGAGTTTTATATTTGATGGATTCAACAAATCCAGCCAATGCAACTAATGTTTGGAAATGGTCTTTAGGTGGTTTAGGATTTAGTTCAACAGGAATTAATGGAACATATTCTGTTGCAATAACTCAAGATGGTGCAATAAATGCAAATTTTATAACAGCAGGGACTATATCTGCTAATAGAATTGAAGGATATGATAATTTAGTTACAACTGTTAATAGTTTTGATGATAGAATCCAGGCAACAGATCAATTAGTTCAAGACACTATTGAAGGCTTAAATAATACATTAATGTTCACAGGTGGTAATAATATATTTAGAAATACAGATTTATATGAAACCAATGCTAATGGTTATGAGTATTGGACGGGAAATGCTAGTAGAACACCAAATCCAGATGCAGTTAATAGAGTTTCTATTTTATTACAAAATGGAAGTTTTAAGCAAAACGTGTCAGTTCCAAATGGTATATATATGGTTGGTTTTATATATGATGAGTTAATACAAAATACGAATGCTAGTTTCAAATTAAATGGAACTAGTTTTTCTTTGGATGAAAGTGGTTCTATTGAACAACGAATTGAAGTTACTACTAATTCTATTGAAATAGAATTTATTTGTGATACTAACAATGGATTTAGAATTTATGATTTAAGAGGTAATAAAGGCGATACATTATTGCCTTATTCACAAAATAGTAATGAATCAAGAAGTGATACTGTAACAATAGGAAAAGGAATAACTATTAAATCTGATTCTTCTAACACATTAAGAAAAATAGATGCAGATGGAGATAGAACTTATAATGCAACTACAAATGAATTGGTTAGAGAAGATACAGATGAAGGATCAACATTAAAAACAATTTATGTAAAAGAAAATGCTAAAATTACAGGATTAACATTTACAAGAATAGATAACAGCAGGACATGGATAAGTGGGGTGTAGTGATGAAATTAAATATACAATTATTTGCAGCTAAAACTAAAAAAACAACTTTTAGTGAAAGCAATATAAATGTTACTGAAAATACTTCTGATTTAAAAATAACAATAGAGTTCAGTGCAACATCATCTGAAACATGGTTTTCAAGTAAATCTTTAAGTTGCACTTGTAATGGAAAAACACAATCTGCAAATGTATCACTTTCACAAGGTGGAACCGTTAAAAAGTCATTTACATTCAAAAATATTAAGCACAATAATGATGGAACAAAAAGCGTATCTTGGTCTTGGAGTATAGCAACAGGTACATCAGGATTAGGTACTTTAACTGCAAATGGAACAAAAACTTTAACTACAATATCAAGAGCATCGTTTATTACAGGATTTGCTTTTAGTAATCAAGATGTTTCTAGTGGTGTGTACCCAACAATCGAAAAATATATTGAAAATGTATACCATACATTAAATGCTAGAGTAAATATTAATAATACAGATTATGTTTTTGCTACAAGAGATGATGAGGATTTAAATTTAGTCTTAGGTTCTAATGAATATAATTTTGTTTTTACCAATTCAGAATTAAGTTATTTATATAGTTTATTTCCAAACACTGATAAAATTACAGTATATTTGGATTTATTTACTTTTACTGATTTAGAAAAAACAGAACAGTTAGGTGACACGGACATTGGCGAATATGATACAAAAATAGTTAGTAGTTCTCCAACATTCTCAATTTTTAATTTAGAAGATGTAAATAATATAACTTTAAACTTAACAAATGATTCATCTAAAATAATAAAAGGTTATTCAAATTTAAACATTAGTATACCAAGTTCAATTAAAGCAATAGCAAATGATGGTGCTACAATGCAGTATTATAATATTGATGGTACAAATTATCCTTATAGTGAGAATTTTAGCCAAACTCTTAATAATTTTATCAATTCAAGTGTTTCAGTATTTGCAATAGATAGTAGAGGAAAAAGTACTAATGTTATTAAACCAATAACTTTAATAAATTATTCAAATATTGTTAAAACAAGTAATACTTGTTCCAGAGCAAATAATACAGGTTCGCAAGTTACATTTAATATAGAAGGAAAATACTGGAATGGTGACTTTGGAAATGTTGTTAATAGTTTAACTGCAACATATAAATATCAAAAAACTGATACACAAACACCAGATGTATGGACAACTGGAATAACTTCAATTTCTTTAACTACAAATAATGATACATTTACATATAGTGGTGTATTAAGAGGCGATTCATCAGACAATGGATGGGAATTAGAAGATTCTTATAATGTAATTATAACTGTTTCTGATGAATTAAGTTCAGTAGATTTTGTATTTTTAATAAATGCTGCATCTCCAGCAATAGCAATTCAAAAAAATAATGTTTCAGTAGGTGGAGATTATGATTCAACAAGAGGTGGAAGGCTACAATTATTGGGAAAAATGGTGATTGATCTTGAATATGTTGGGGAATATAATGACGGGAGTTGATAAAAAATGAGTAAAATTTATAAATTTAAACAAGATAAAATAGATTCAAGTTCAATCGTTCATGGTTCTGGCAATAATTTTGATAATTTATCAAATATAATAAATAATTATCTTAAAGTATTATCTTTTGAAAAAACGACTACTGCAGTGGCATCAGGTGACACAAAAGACCTAGGATATGATATTTCAGAAACAGGTTATATACCTATTGGAATTATTGGAATCAGATGTACAGGGACGAGAAGCTCTTTTGTAAATATATATCAACAGTATGTAAATGGAACAACAGCACATGTTGTATTTAGAAATACACATGCAAGTAATCCACTTGTAAATAATGACACTAAAATATTAATTTATATTTTATATAAAAAAAATAATTAAACTCATTTGTTTTTAAAGAAAGGAGAATAAAGGTGAATATTATACATTATATCAAAGACTATTGGACTCAAATAGTCTTTTTAATTGCGATTATCTTTTTTATTATAAACTGGATTAAAGCAACTAAATGTTCATTAAGAAATGATATATTGCAAATTTATGATCAATGTAAGGAAAGTAAGGAAATAAGTCTTTATCAACTAGAAGCTATTTCTTTAAGCTATGAGTTATATAAAAAACTCAAAGGCAATTCATTTGTAGAATCAATCTACAAAGAAGTTCAAAATTTTAAAAAAATATAGGAGGAAATTATGAAAGAAAAATTTATTAAATGGTTAAAAGCAGCAGGCATTAGGGCAATTAAAACAGTTGCGCAAACTGCAGTAGGTGTTATTGGTTCAAGTGTAGTTTTAAGTGAAGTAGATTGGTTAACAGTATTGAGTGCTAGTTTACTTGCTGGTATTGTTAGTTTACTAATGAATATATCTGGACTACCTGAATTAGAAGAATTATCTGATGAAACTGAAAATGAATTTGAAATAGAAGAAGGTGATTAATATGTTATTATCTGTCAAAAAAAGAAAAACATATCTTAAATTTTTAGGATATTATAAAGGCACAATTGATAGTAAAACTAATAAAGAATTGACAAAAGCTTATTTAAAATTACAAAAAGATTATTTTTTTAATAAAGACGATATGGATAGTATATATGGTCCAGATACTGACATACTTTTACAATCAGTTTATAATGTGAAAAAGTATTCTAAGAATTTTGATATAAAGAAAGATAAACTATACTGTAGATGCAAAGGAAAATATTGTACTGGTTACCCAGCTATAATAGATGTTAATTTGGTAAAAAATCTACAATCTATTAGAAATAAATTTGGGGCTACTTCTGTTATCAGTTTGCTTCGATGTAAGGTATGGAATAGTAAGCAACCAGGTCATTCTAATACTTCAAAACATATGAGCGGAAAAGCTTGTGATTTCCAAACCAAAGTATCTTCTTCTTTAAGTGGTAGAAAAGATATGATCAATTATTGGTTTAAACTTTCTAAACCAAATTACGGTTATTGTAATGGATATTATAAATCCAGATATTCTAAAGGTACTAAAGTAAGTAAAGGAATGGGAGCATCAGTTCATTGTGATGTAAGATAATTTATGATAAAATTAAAAAGAACTAGCGGTGAGGTAAATGCTGCTAGTCTTTTTTTATTGCAAAAA
>AUXO014362781.1_pt1 | contig 15993 bp, 12 predicted proteins | sample 768731 | NCBI WGS metagenome assembly AUXO01 (sample SAMN02715735, study PRJNA202380) | gut metagenome | biome: sheep rumen | host: Ovis aries | place: New Zealand: Palmerston North
TAAATCTCGTCACCAGAGAAGAATCTACATTGAAGCTCGCCATTTTCATTAATGAAAATTGTATGTTCAATAGTGTCGAGCTTTAAACGAATCTCATTCTTTTCGCTGTTGTATATGAATGGATCAGGCAGCTTAGCATATACTCTGTGTTCAAATTGTGTATAGAATGGAATTGTAGCTTCATTAGGATAAATCTCACGCTTTACATTTTCTGAATACTTTACAACGTATGAACTATTGAGCTTAATGAAGTCAGGTATATTTTCTACGTAACCGATATTTGTTGTATCGATAATTGAATTTCTGTCTACATTTACAGATACATCTAATGTATCAATTCTAGAGCCGTTTAAGTGTAACTGACCCGAACTCTGCTTTAATGATTTAATAAAGCTACAATTAGATCTAAGAGTTCCATTGCTTATAAACCTCTCAACTACAGATGTATTGAAAAGGTTTATAGTTCCGTTTGATGTTACGTTTGTAAAGGTAGAATTCATTAACTGAATAACACCGTTATTAACGAGGTTTTCACCTAATGCACCCTTTATAATACAAACAGGTGTAGTATCACTTACGGTTACTTGTGTATTTTCAAAATCACATTCATAGATTGTAGCTGAGCTTGTAATCTCTACATCACAATCTACAAAACGAAGATTTTCAATTTTAACATTGTTTCCTAATTTAACTTTCAGATTCTTGAGAATTGTAGCTACCTTAGTCTCACCAACTACAGATGCTCCATCCTCTAGAATAATATCTTCCTCTGAACTATCGTATGTACCACATCTTAATAGTACGTGTCTACCTTCTTGAGCTTTTAGTGCGTCAGCTAGGTAGAAACCTTTTTTATTGTAAACGATAAAGTCAGCAGACCTGTTATTTACTGTATCCTCACTAGCAATTACAAAGTCAATTGTACGAGGACCGTAATACTGAGGTGTAATATGATCTGTATATGAAGATAATGATGTTAATTTTAAGTGAGGAGGTAATTTGATTAAATCAACGAAAGTAGGTAACTTTACGGTTAATTTCAACTCCTCTCTAGGGTAGAATAACTCATAATCCTGAGTTTTATCATCTTTAACTAAAAGAATTGATTTGATTTTATTTTCAGATTCAATAACGGCTTTGTGATTTCCGTATGTTTGTTCAGCAACAATGAATCCTTCATCTAACGGAATTTTTATATATTTGTTGCTATAAGCTTCGGTTCTTGGTTCATCAGGAATTGCGAAGTTTAATTCACCCTCAGGTACACCTTCACTTACAAAAACAATTTTAACTGTTTCACTTGTACCTTTTAAGTGAGATGATAATTGAACTACCTGAGCCTGACTATTATCGTCGTAACCTTTTAGGTAATCGTTTGTAGCTGAATCAACTACGTTTGTAAGAACGTTGTATTGTAGACCAATACCAGGATTAAGGTCGTCACCTTTAAAACCATGATTATCGAAAAATCCTTTTTCAATATTGTCTAAAAAGTTTTTAGTTTCTTCGGTTAAATCTGTTACAGGTTCACCAGCTTTAAAGACAACATCTGCAATATCAAACAATACTGCATCAATGTAATGTCGTTCACCAACTGGACCAACGTATTGATAGAATGTTAAATATGGAGTATTATCAGAGTCAACTCCCTCTGGTACGCCATTATTAAATGTTAACAGACTTGAGTTAGTATCAATTATCCAGTCGCAAATACCCCAAGGAATTTCTTCACCTGTAGACTTAGTTAGAGTGTAGTTGTATAAACCTGTATCGCTAAAATCAAAAGGAATGATATTTCGAATCTGCCTATTGTTTTCATCTAGAATAGCGAAAGAGTGATTACAATTACTTGAAATCTTTTTTAGTTTTAAGTTTGTCCACTTTTTTACTAAAGGTACTGTTCTAAAAGAGGACTCTTCGTAGTAAACGGTATCGTTTGTGGAATCTAGACTCTTAACCTCTTCGAAGAATTTATCATCCAACTTTCGAGGTAATAAATCACCGTAAGTAAGAACAGAATCTGTGGAGATCTCTTTAAACGATCTATACATTTCCTCGAATGTAGCTCTATCAGGATGTGTAGAACCCCAACCGTTATAACTTTTCCAAAGCGTACTTGATTTTTCTAACTCTGTCAACATAATACTTTATTTAGTAACTATTTGCTTATTCAACTAACTAAAGTTATGAATACTAATGAAGATTTTACACGATTAACATCAAACTGGTTGAATACTTTTATAAATGATCTTGCAGGTGATAAACAAAAGGTCTTAAAAAGGCTTGAGGATTTTCCTGGTGATCAAGGAACCGTAAAAAAGGCTATCGAGGAAGGACCTGATGTGTTTGATAAAAAAGATACAAATACCTGTAGAACACTATTCAACTTTGTAGAATTTTATGCTACTGGTAAAATCTCTAGTATTGCAGTAGGAGTTGTAGATGCTTAATAAGTTCAATCAATTGTCTGGTACAGGTGAACAACTAAAGCCATATGAAGAACTTGTATACGGTATTGAGCCCGACGTATTAGGAACTTTTGCTGACGACACAGGTCGAGTTGTAGCTAAAAGATATACGTTAGATTTAGTACAAGATCCTGTATACAAAACTCAGTTTACAAATCCTAAGCTTCGAGCAGCCATAGCTCCATTAAACAAAAATACAAAAATCACCTACTTTGATGAAGATGGTGTAGTTAACACGCTCACTTGTAGACCTCAGTTAAGAAAAGAATATTCAGCTATTGTTTGTGAAGTAGAGCCTTTAAAGCCTTTGTTAAGACTTTCAGTTGTTATTTATGAAGGACCAGGTGTAGAGCAACTCCTACTATCAGACGGCTCTGTATCAATGCAGCCTGGTTATATTCCAATAAAGAAGTTAGACATTGTAACTAAAGGTTACGCCGATGATCTTTTGGAAGACTTTACGGCTGCTCAACACCCTTTAAAGAGCTTATCAATTAAACAAAACGGTGAATTGTTAAATAGAATTTACTATCAAGATAATACTGAATATCCGGTAGTACTCTTTAGACAGATAAATACTAGAGCTCCTGTTGAAAATTGTGTTATAACGGTAGATGCTTTTGCTATAGAAAATAATTACGCTCTCGATACAAAAATTGGACTAGTAGTTGACGGTAGTACAAATAATGTAGTTGAAGTAAGAGACATTATTGAAGGTAAAACAGAGAATTGGAAATTACTAAAAACCGAAAACATTTACGGTAGTGAGCTGAATAAACTCTACTGGAAAAATACCTATGAACTTACAGTTAATCTTAAGTTTATTGAAACATGGTTTAAGCCAACAAAACCTTTCATAGATATTCAAATTAAGGTTTACGATTCTGAAAATGTTAAAATCTCTGCACCAATTACAGTTGGTGTTGACGAGTATATTTCTAGTAAGGTTGTTAAACCTGAAGTTCAAATAGACTTTAGTGATGAGATTCTACAAGGTTATAAAACAAAAAAGATTTCAGGTGTATCATATTTTGAACCCGACTTTGATAGAAAGTATAATCTACCGGTACACATAACCGCTCAAAATAATTTTTTACAATACTTCAGGTGTAAGGTCAATGCTAAACTCTTATTGTTGGATAAAGACAAACAAGTCTTGAATAGTTATGATTTATTTGTAAACACACATACACCTACTTCAGGTACATTCGAATATGATCAAGATATTGAGTTTGACATAAATACCAAATATCTACGATATCAAGCATTTAATGTATTAGATGAATTGATGTTTGAGGTAGATGAGTATCTAGATACGGAGTATGACACTAGTGATGAATCTAATCGTGTAACTACACCCGCTGCAGATCAAATTACTCCAAATAAAGATTATGGTTCAGCTTGGGACTCTAGTGCAGAGTTAGCTGAACATGATATGAAGTTAAGAAATGGTGAATATACCGGTGATCCAAGTAATGATGCAGTTTGTTTTGTTGTAGAGCCGGTAGATTGTTATAGTCATATCAATATTGATATTGAGCACGATGGACAAATGTACATCTTGTCTGAAGGTAATACAGGTTGGTTAAATTGTCAAAAACAACCAACTCCTTTTGTTAATCCTAAAAAGCATGAAGATGGTTGTTTTATGAATGAAGGTTATTTTACTTTTGGTAGAGTAGTTTATAAATCTAGAGTCTTTATAAGAATCATAAACGCTAGCTTCGTCAGAATTAAACATATTGCCTACTAGCTGACATTGCTCGATTGATATCAGCTAACGTAGGTACAAGGTTTACAAATTCAAAGTTTTGCGGTCTAACCAATTTAAGTTGTAATTTATCCGTGTATACATACTGACCTTGATTTAAGTACTTAATCAAGATTGGTATTTGTATATTTGGAAATAACTTATATACCGTTTTCCTGAAGTCCTTTGATGATAACCTAACCTCCATTTCCTGATCACAGTTGATCCAAATTACAATGCTACCCTTCATATCATTAAACAAAATATAATCATCACCTGTTAATAGATTTACAGCCTCATCCTCTGAAATCTCTGTAGTTGTATATTTCTGATTCTGATCCTCAGTATTCAATGTCAAGCCTCCTGGTTTTAACTAATTACTTTAATTAGAGTCGAGGACAGTATGGTAAGTAGATACGATTATATGAGAACAAGTAATGTAGAGGATATAGATGGAGAGCAGTATCCTGACCCATTAACAATTGACTACCAATCTGTAGTTGAAAATACAACTGGTGTTCCTAGATCTTTTACGCTTAGTTTACCAGACCTAAAGAAATTATGGGTAAAACATTATAAAGAAACTAACCGTACTGAAATGGATGACGTGCTTTACTCAGTAAATGGTATTGAGCATGTAGGTGTACTAGAACCTGAAGATACCATAACACTATACGATGTTTATAATGTAAGGCAGTTTGCATTTAAGGACTTGACTTAAAAAATACAACTTATTATAGTAACAGGAGTTTTGAAGATGTTAAAAAACAAAGAGGATGAATTTTTCGGAGACTCAATCACTCGTAACGTAAAATATTCAGACAATGAATGGCAAGCACACGGTACAGTAGATCGAGGAGCAACATATACTAAGGAACCTTTATTACATCTTCTTTTTGAAGGTTATAACTACGATAGAGACTTAGGTGATTACGCAGATTACGTACCTAGGGATAGTGTTAGTAGTTTTGACTCTAATGCATATTCTGCTGCAAAATTACAACACGATTTGTATTTGCTAGATAACCTTTATTACAACAGTAGTGCTATTGGTTGTAGCATTAACATTTTCAATGTTAATACATATTTAAGTAAGGCAATATCTGTTGCGAATCCTATTTATGATGATAAGGCTAAAGTTCGTACAATTAGATTAATTGATCCTGATATTGTAGGTGATAAAACCTTATTAGACATTCTTAAGTATTTTATTCCAGAATTTTATACGAGTGCAGACTATAAAAAGACTGTAGGTAAAGTCTATGGTATGTCGGCTACCGCAACATATGACGCTACATATAGATTGTGGCCGTTAGTTCACAGATACATTTACAACAATACTTTATGTCAACCTACCGATAGCAATCCCGATAAGCTTATAACTAGGAAGCTTTTTGTAGACTATAACCTTGATCAGATCTTAAAATTAAAGTTGAAGGATTTCTTAAAAGAGTTACATACAGTCATCTATAAGGTTGATGGTAAGGATAAATATCTAGATGATATATTCTTGGATGACTTTACATTAAAGATTCACGATCAAGAATCTATCAAGCTACCATTCAACGCAAGAGATACTGCTAAATCAGATATCAATGACTACAGATTCTATTTAACTCGTTTTATTGGAAACTCTATTTCAGATGCATTGTTTGAAACAAACAGTCCTATTAGTCCTAACTACGTTGAATCTACTAACGAGTTGATGGAGGAAATGTTCTTCAGCGAGGTTGAAGGCGATAACAACGCTTATCAGTTCTACTCAAACGGACGTGTAGTTAAAGCGGAGTTACAGACAAACGCAGGTCTTGCAGCCGACGTACTTAAGAAAGACCATCAATATTCACACTTGTATGATATGAGCAACGTCGCTCGTAAAACATTACATGAACAATTCTTGACTACTATTGATAACGTAGATACATATATTTCAACTCTTTGCCCTAAAGTATTTATTGGATATAGTGAAGATAACAGACCAAATGAGTCTTGGGGTATTCACTTTATAAATGAGGAACCTACTGAAAACCTTTTCCAGGATACAGATAAGTCATATCGTATTTACAACAACGTAATGTTAGGTTACAAATTAGCCGACGCATTAATCGCTACAAGAACTTTTGTAGGTGGTGTAGCTTATTTAATCTATCGTAATGAATATAAAACACAGCCCGTAGCAAACCTTGAATTTGACATTCCAGTAGATGTACCATTAGACTTACGTGTAAAACATGATAGCTTACAAGCCTACATGGATACAAAAGATATTTATAAATCTATTACAATTATCAATGCTTTATATAAAGCAGGTCATAGTACAGATATAAACGTAGCTGTACCTGAAGTAGCTAAAGTAGTTAGCAATGTAAATGCTACCGGATTAGTTGATGGTTTTGCTAGTAATAGTAGTTCACATGCCTATGAATTTGCTTCAGAGATTAAAGAGTGGTTGGAAAATGAATGTATCATCTTCAAGGGTCAAACATATGGTGACTACGTTGAAGAATTGAACTTCATGCAGGACTTGACACCAGATTCGGATGTTCAGTTCAGCAATTTAAGAGTTAAGAAAACAACAATTCCATATAAAAGGTACCAAGACTCTAAATACGAAGTACCTTATGTTGAGCAAACAGTTCCATTGTTGAACAATACACCAGAGAATAAAGTTGGTTTAGGTGTATTTGGTACACAAGCGTTAAATGGTATTGGTAACTGTAAAGGTCTAGAAAAAGACAGTGACGGTAATGTTACTAGAAACAGCTTACCACCATTTATTTATGACTTCGATAAAGATATTCAGAATGACTTCATCTCTAGTTTCATAGACGATAGACAGAAAGGTCTAGATGGTACAATTCTACAGAGAGTTAACGCTAAACACGGTGGTTTAACAATTGAGGATAGAATTACATCTCCAACAATCGATGAGTTGTGGACATTCTTAAAATACTTAACAGAGTCAGATGGTAGCGGTACTGATAAGGGTGTAAACGAGCGTTTACCTAAATTCTACGGTGTTAAACGTTCAAACGTTGAAGATACTATTAGCGTTCAGGAAAACTCAACAGTAGAAAATCGTATTAAAAAGAATTTCTTAAATCCTAGAGTTGCTGACCAAGAACATGAAGCTGTTTTGGATATTTTGAGTTGGAAACCGGTTGCAAAAGCAGATCGTAGAGTTCACTGGGATACAGAGGGTGGTTCATCGGATCCTGAATTACAGTTTGGTGGATACAACATCACTCGATATATTGAAAAGATTTATGACTACAAGGTTATGCCTTTCAGTCGTAGACCAGGCACAAAAGACAACGACGATTATGAGTTTAATACTGAGGTATCGGAAGACTTCAATAATGTAACTGGTTACTTAGAGAAATTGTACAACAGTGCAATCTTGAATTTCGACTTAGCACAAGTTGTAAAGAATGCAAGCTCATCAGGTACTACAGCAATAGTAACTCCAGATATTATGGAAGCTCGTATCCTTGAGGATGCTAAACACATTGTTTCGGATCCATTATCTGGTGAAGGTTTACGTAGTGTAGATTTATTCTCAACAGAGAATGATGCAAAATTAGGTACTAATAATGTACCTGTACACAACACGGTTCAAAGGTTAAAAGCGTTTCAAGATATTACAAATATCTTAAATTATCACGACGCTAAAGGTACAGGTGAAGATTCATCTTATCACAACCACTTTAAAAAGTATTTGGAAAATCCAAAGAACTTAAAGGAGATTGAGCGTGACCTGGAAACTATCCGTCAGAACTTACAAACTTTAGCAGAGTTTATGGTTAGTAGCTATCCAAGTATGGGTTATGCTGACCGTGCTAAAAACCGTGGTACACTTCATCAGTTACATAAAAACGCATATGACTTCTTATCAACTTGGTTGTTAGAGGTTAACAATACAATCGCCGAAACAGAGGATAATACTCAACTTGTAAAACTCATTGAGCTTACAGATACACTAAACAATGTTCGAGATTCCCTTGTAGTTGAGGATATGGATCGTAAGGTTGTATTTGAAGATGGTGACTACAGAGATAGGTATCTAAAAGAGAATTATGACCATTGGGCAATAGATCTAAATTCAGATGTAATACAGAATAGTAGAGCTAGAAAGAATAGAATGCAGAGGCCTAACGAAACACTATTATCCGAAACATATCTAGCTGCAGATGGTACTTGGAGAAGTATTCACGAACATACAGTATTACCAATTATTTACGATGAACATTAATTAATTTCAGTACGTTGTAAAAGACGTACTGAAAACTAAATAAAAGTATGATTCACAAGCAGGTAGTACGTAGAGTTACAAAGCGTACATATGATAAGTACGCTTTTGTTGACTACTCGGTAAACACAGATAACTTAAATCCAATTAATCCTACACAACTTGAAGCTCAGGTTGATGAAATAACTCAAGCAGCTCGAGGTAAATTAATCGAAGCCTATGAGCAAGCTCGTGTCGAGGTACCTCAGGAGCTTTTAGATTACAACGTATCTCCGACTACCATGCTTAATAGTCTTAATGACTTAATCAATAAAACTAAACAAGGTGCTCTCGATAAACTAATCAATCAGTTAGATAGTAATGTTGATTTAGCTAGCTCTGTAGTATCTCAAGCTAATACAAATCCAATAGGTACACAATTCTTTGATAATCCATTAAAACTCGATTGTAATGGTATTCAAATCTTTGGAGAGACTTCGGACAATTCTGACGATGATGACAACGACGACAATTCAGAGGATGACGAATCTGAAGATGACGAAGATGTTGATGAAGCTGATAACGATGAAGACTACGACGGAACTAGCTCAGGTACTAGTAGCGGCGGTGTAGCTGACCCTATTTCTATTGTATATAAAAATCTTATGGAGGCTGAGGATATAAGTACCTGGCCTCAAAAATTAAATCGTTATGAATTTCCTCTTAAGAAGTCAGATATACCTTTACCAGTAGAGGCTCCTGATGGTCAAGTATTCAACGCTTGGTTTAAGGATGAATCTTTAACTGATAAGCTTAAAGATAAGGATGAAATTCCTGATCCTGGCGCAGGTGGTACCGTTACATTATATGCTCAATTTAAAGAGGAAGCTGACGATGATGGTCTAGACGATGACAATGCTCAGGATCCTGACCTACCTGAAGGTGGTGAGGAGAAGGAGTGTGATGAGGTTAATCTATCTTGGTTGAAGATCATACTTATCATTATCATAATTCTTAAAATCTTGGTAATGGTTATTGTTTTAATTTGTAACATCATGAAGGTTGTTGCAGCAATAGCTAAAGATGCTCAATTGTGTTGGATCAACCCACCATCGTTAGCATCCCTGATATCTTATGTATTACAACGTTTAGGTGCTATTATATTCCAGATCGTAGGTATGATTCTATTGAAGTTGTGGGCTATGTTAGGACTAGACTGTTTAAGTGATAATACTCTTAAAACCATTGATCAGATCAACTCGGCCTTAGCGGGTTTAATGGATACATTAGGCGAAGTTTGTGGCGTAGCAATGGATATGAAAGATGCTGCAGGTTCAATGTGGCAAGCATTAAAAGATATGGTTACAAACTTACAAAGTGATTTGGAAAAACAGCTACAGGATCTACAAGATGCATATAAAAATATACCTACAGAGTTAGGTCAGGTTGGTCAACAGCTCAAGGATACTTACACTAATCCTCAAACCTACCTAGATATGGTACCTGCTGAGATTAGAGCAAGAGTCTTCGCATTGATAGATGCATACGATACAACTAAGTCTAACATATTGAGAATAACAGAGACTGTTAATAAACTTAGAAACAAGGGTGGCGATGAAGACATACCAAAGACTCCTAAGAATGTTGAAATTATTGCTGTCTAATTAAGCCATTTTAGTAATGTGTCTAAATCTTGTCTGTGATAAAGGTAGATTTTGCTACAAATACCCTTTACTTGTGATTTAAGTTGAGCTCCGTTGTGAGCAAAAGGTAATTCATTAATATTCGAGAATTTTACATCCTCTAATATGAAGTGATTTACTAAAACCTTTGGATCACCATCTGTACCTATTGTACTTTCACAAGGCAGTACGAGGTGTAAATTCGTATACGTATTTTTTACTAAACTTGTAGCTAAGTTTGAAGATACTCCTGCCTCACTTATACCTAAACCGAGTTTTGTAATAATTCTCCAAAGTGTCAATTCCAAATCCTGACTTACCTCAAAAGAAAACTCCGTTGTACCTTCAGGTGTATTTAGAGCTACTTGAGTTTTGAAAGCTCCATAGTTTACAGTTGTTTGTACCTTCTTTACGGGTTTAAACTTAAACTTATCTGTATAAAAATAATATGCGTAATTAAATTCATCAGCACTTATTTGAGATGTCTTACCATCTGTACCAACCTTACTAAAAAACGCAACGAAATACTGAAGCTGCGCATCTTGTGTAAAGAGCAACTCATGTAATTCAGAGATGACTTTAGGTCTCTTAATTTCCGATTTAGCTTTGAAAGGTGTATATGTAGTTTTTCGAAGACCTTTATTTAATTTTGCAAGGGTGGATTTTTTGAGTACTAGTAACTTAAACTTTCTAGGACCTCTAGAATGGCCTGCTATTGCTAAACCAGCCTCTTGAGCTATTTGATTTATACCGTCTTTACTAAATGCGTTTTTAGCCTTACCTGCAACTCCAGCTAAAGCACCTGATAAGGCTCCGAAAGCGTTATCTTGTCCAAGATAGTCATTAGACCAACTTGCAAAACCTTCTAAAGCAGCTGTAGTATTGGTATAAGCGTCATTTTCAAATAAATATTGACCAAAATCCCATAGTTTAGATTTGAACCAACTATCCCATTCTTTAAGTGGAGGATCTTGTCCTTCAATAGATTCGTAAAAAGGATTAGCCTCAGGATCAAAGGGTTTAGTAGGATCATAAGACTCCGGTATCGTCCATGCAATATGTCCTTGCGGATCTATGTTCGCAATAGATGAAGGATAATTTTCCACATCTGCACCAGTAAGTAGTTTTGAAATCTTCAATACGTTTGCAGACGATACACCATTCTTAAATTTTACAAGCTTCTTTGTAACTCTTTTTGATGTGATAAAGTTTTTTAATTTCTTTGATTCAATCTCATCATCTTTCTTTACGGATTGTTTGTCGCGTAGTGAATTAAAAATTCTATCTAACTCGGAAAGATCTGTAAGATCTGTACCAGAATCTAATTGAATGTCTTCACTCGTATTTGAACCTAGATTAGTAAAACCTTGTAGGCTATAGGTAGAGTTTAGGTTATTTATATAACTACCTTTAGGATCAGGGTATACTACAAGGTCTAATAGAAGATCTTGTTCAAAGTCAAAATCTCTAAGATTTAATTGTACGTCATGTGATTCACTAGCAACGATTACCATATGTTTAGTTAGTTTAGAACTCTAGACAAAATAAAAGGTGTACCGAAGTACACCTTTGAGTAACAACTTTATAATTTTTATGAACTTTGTTTGTGGCTGTGAGAAACACCGTTTGCTGAACTGTAGAATGGATAAGCTGCATCACCGAAGATGTATTCGCACTTATATTCCATTTTATTGCCTTGTTCTGAGTTTTTAAACTGTGGTGTACCAACGTTGATACACTGTACATCTTCGAATGTCCAAACAAGGTTTGTTGTACTAGCAAGAGCTGAAGATAACATATTACCTTCATCGCTAGTTGTATTTGGTGTCGACCAAGACATTGAGTTGTATTCTGCGCCCGGTGCGATAACCTGAACAACACCTAATGCTGAAGCTGTGTTAGCAACACCTGAAGTATTGACATCGCTTGTAAGTTTCTTCCAAGCTGTCATCTTCTGATACAATGCGTAGTTAGCATCAAGACGGTAAGTAATTTCAAACTTACGCTCCATCTGAACACCGGCTGCAACCTTAAGAACAGTGATACCATGCCAAGATACTGTATAAGTCTTTGTTTTTGGTTCTGGAATATTGATACCGTTTGCACGATATGAGCAAGCAGGATCTATACCATTGGTTAAAACGGAACCACCTTGCCCAATAGATGGATTATCCCAAGGAAAACCTACAAGAATATCATAGATGTTATCTTGAGCGTCACCTGTAGCATTTACTAGAACACTCGCTGGTGTCCAACCTACTGGTAATACTATGTTTTCTGCCATATTATAATTCTCCTTTCTAAAAATTAGTCGTTACTCACAAATTAGTTTTCTATATTATTCCATTTTACCAAAAATGTGCTAACTGTACTAATATAATTAGTAAGTGGATTTTTATAGTTCACAAGAGGACTTGAATGGATACGAAGACCAGTACAGAAAAGACAAAACTTTTTGAAACAGAAAATCGCATCTATAAGTATTATCTAAATTCTATGTATAACACACCAGAGTCTATAGACTTTATTAAAAGTCTCCTTAAGCTAGAGCTTATCAATATAGATAAATCTGAAAATCAGGATTTAGTGCAACTTTACGATATTCTCGGTTTTGATAAGTTCTTTGAGGTTCTTACATATTTTAGTGCAAGAAGTATTAAATTCCCAAAAATCGATAAGATTAAAAAACTACTAATCGTATCGATAGCTTACTATCAAACCGAAGTTTTAGGTTTAACAGCGAAAGACGCAGGAAAGATTCTAAGTGAGAAATTAGGACTTTTTAACTTAAAACAGAAGAGTATTAAGTCGCTTGTTAGTAAGGTACAACAGGATATTGACCATTTAGCTACAACTGTTGCAAATAGGCAGTCTCGGCAAGAGGTAGAGACATCTGATGATAAGTTGGATGTTATTAAGTTTAAGGAGGAAAAAGATGAGTAACGAACTCGTTAAGGATGATACTCAATTAGACTTGGCTACTAAGGCTGTAGCAATTATCACAGATGCTGAAGATAAGCCAGCAAAGACTCCTGTTGATCAAGTAGAGCAATCTGTAGCAACCTTCCTAGAAAAAGCTTTTGCAGCTACTGAAGAGAGTCATACTCTAGCTAAAGCGTTAGAGGAAAGTTTTGTAGACGACATTAAAAATGGTACAATGTCAACTACTGAGAAAATCACGTTATTCAATATTGAACGTTCTTCAAGTAATGATAGATTGTTTAAGTTGATATCACCTACATCAGGTTTAATTACGGAGAGATTAAGAGCCGAGATTCAGGCGGCTGCACAAAAGTCAACTCAACAGGCTGCTGTACAGGTAAACGTAGGTTCGACGAATTTCGATAGTCAAGTAGCTTCAAGTGTACCACCTGAAGTTGGTATTGGATTAAATGCATTATTTCAAGCTATGGCTGCTAGAGCTAGTGAGAAGAAACAGGAATAGGTTCGAAGTACAAAATCTTAAAGTCGACGAATTCTCGAATGCTCTTTAGTTTCATGTTGTCATAAAGCATTTCATTGATTAAGTCTTCAATAAGCTGAAGATTTGTTTCAATTTTTACAACTTTCGCTATCATACTTCACCTCCTCTTAGAGTGTTCTTCAATATATAATATAGGTCTAACCTCTAAGAGGCGTACAAATAATTTTTATTTTGTGAAACTTTTAAACATAGACTATAATTTAAAGACAATGAATATTACAGAATTTTTAAACGATCAATACAACGACGCCGCGTTGTATATTCTCTATCGTAACACAGCATCTTATGTGGACGGCCTAAAGAACGGCGCCAGAAAAACGATTTACACTATTAAAAAAACCAATCTAAAAACACCTCTTAAGGTTACTGCATTAGGTTCAAAAGTTGTAGACGTAGCAGCCTATCTACATGGTGAATCAGGTATTCAAGGATCTATCGTAACACAAGCAGCGAATTACTGTGGTGCTAATAACCTTCCTACACTGTTAGGTGTTGGTGCATTCGGTACTAGATTCCTAAATGTAGCTTCCGCTCCAAGGTACATCTTCGCTGGAGCACCAGATTATTTTGAGCAACTATTTAGGAATGCAGATGATGTAAACCTTGTAGCTCAAGAGTTTGAAGGAAAAGAGATTGAACCAATTTTCTACGTACCAACTCTACCTTTAATCCTTCTTAATGGTTCGGAAGGTGTAGGTGTAGGTTTCGCATCTACAATCTATCCACGTCCTATTGAAAATATTATTAAACTAACTCGTGCAGCTATTGAAAAGAAAAGTATTAAAGCTGAGTGGCTTCGACCTGGTTGGAAAGGTTTTAAGGGAACCGTTGAAAAAACAGATGACGGTTCTTGGCTTGTTAAAGGCTTAGCTAGATTCGAGGGTAAGAAAGTTTACATCGATGAGCTACCTGTTTCTTGGGAACTTAAGAAATACACCAATAAATTGGATAAGCTTAAGGAAATGAAGTTGATTTCCAAGTATCACGACTTCTCTGAAGATGACAACTATAGATTTGAAGTCTGGTTGACAGATGCGGAGTTGAGTAAGGATCCGGATCGTATTTGGAAGGACTTAGGTTTAGTTGACAGGATTTCTGAAAACCTTATTACAATGGACGAAAACAATGCTGTCCGTGAGTATACAAATATTCGTGACCTTTTCAACGACTACTACAAGATTAAAATCAAGTATTTGAAACTTCGTATTAAATCGGAAATTGCTAGACTCACAAAAGAAGAGAGCGACTTGAAAGAGATTTACGAGTTTGTTCAAGAAGTAATTAAGGGTACAATTGTACTTAAGAATAAAAAGAAAGTCGACGTAGAAGTTGAACTTAAGAAGAAAGGTTACACTATAATTGAAAGACTTCTTGGTATGCCTCTTTATTCTATCACATCTGACAAAGCAAAAGAAATTGAAAAGAAGTGGAAGGATAAAGTTAAGGAACGTGAAGCAATGGAGAAAGAAACTCCTGAGAGTCAATGGTCTAAAGATATTGACGAACTTGAAGAAGAACTTAAAAAGGAAGGTATTTTAGGAAATGGCAGCAAAAAAACCAACGATAGCAAAAGATCAGATCATTAAACACCTTAGTGCGGTAGAACATATTCTACACAGACCATCTATGTATATCGGTGGTGTTAGTCCCGCTGATATTGACTCTTGGATCTTAAACGAAGATGGTACAATTGCATATAAGAAAGTAAACTTCGTAGAAGGTTTGTTGAAGATTTGTAACGAGGTAATTGATAACTCAATTGACGAAGGTGTAAAAACCAACTGGGAATATTCAAACAAGATTAAGATTACAGTTACAAAAGATACATTCACCTGTGAAGATAATGGTCGTGGTATTCCAGTAGTTCAAGATGACGAAGGAAACTGGATGTGCGTAGATGCAGTTTGTAAACCAATGTCAGGTTCTAACTTTGAAGATGATTCAAATAGGAAAACTATTGGTACAAACGGTATTGGTGTAAAAGGAGCAAACATCTTCTCAAAGAAATTCGAATGTGTTACTTGTGATGGTAATGCTAAAATGAAAATCAATTGTGAAGATAACCGATCTAAAATGGACTTCAAGCTAATGGCTGCAAATCCTAAGAGAGGTACATCTGTAACATTTACACCAGACTTTGCTAGGTTCGGAGTAAAGAGTTTTGACGAGGCAATCATTTCACTAATCAAGACTCGATTACGATTTCTTTCATGGTTCTTCCCAAAATGTACAATTACTTTTAATGGTGAAAAGGTAAACGTAAAAGCTAAGGACATTGCTTCAATGTTCCCACAACCGGCAGTTGTACTAAACGAGGAAAATGTGTATATCTGCGTCTATCCATCTGATGAACCTTATGTATTGAGTTATGTAAACGGTAT
>AUXO015167729.1_pt1 | contig 15993 bp, 20 predicted proteins | sample 768731 | NCBI WGS metagenome assembly AUXO01 (sample SAMN02715735, study PRJNA202380) | gut metagenome | biome: sheep rumen | host: Ovis aries | place: New Zealand: Palmerston North
TCGAACCCTAGACCCACTGATTAAGAGTCAGTTGCTCTACCAACTGAGCTAGCCAGACAAATAAACCAAGCAATAATTATTGTATAAAAATTAATGCTTGATGTCAATACTTTTCTACTTAATTGCCGTTATTTCTATTTGATATACACCATTAGGACTATCCACTGAAACAACATCTCCTACCTTACGATTAAGTAAAGCTTTTGCTATAGGACTTTCATTAGAAATTTTAAAAGCAAAAGGATCTGCTTCTTGACTTCCAACTATTTGATATTCTTCTTCATCAGTTGGATCATCCATATATTTAATAGATACGGTATTTCCAATATTAACTATTCCCTTATCTTGTTTTAAACTATCAATAATTTCAACGTTTTCTAAAAGTTTTTCAAGTTGTTTTATTCTTCCTTCGATTTCTGCTTGTTCATTTCTAGCAGCATCATAATCAGCATTTTCAGATAAGTCTCCAAGACTTCTGGCATCCTTTATTGCCTTTATATTATCTGGACGTCTAACGTTAATTAAATAATCAAGTTCATCTTGTAATTCTTTATGACCTTGAACAGTTAATAATGTCTTACTTTTTTCCATACATTACACCTCTTTTTAAAATATACTCATTCATTATATTATAACTCCTTTCAAAAGTCAATTGTTATTTTTAATAAGCTTTTCATACTCTTTAATCATGTATTCATCTGTCATTAAAGATATATAATCGAGAACTATTCGTTTATTATTTGTTTCTTCATAATATATATTTTTGTTTAAAAACATTTGATAAATACTACTATCTTTATTTTCTTTTTCCAAATCATCTAAGTATTGATAGAAAAGAGTGTGAAATACTTTCTCATAATAAGCCAATCTTTCTTGACTATTTGCATGATTATAGATATGAGAATAATTAAAATTAACTAAATCTTGTAAAGCTTTAAATACCTCATCACTTAATTTAATATAGTCATGTCCTTTACTGTTTTTAATAACATCTAATACCAAAGTATTAACAATATCTCGGTTATTATCCCCTAAAACTTCTACAATATTTTGAGGAATATCACTACGTTTAATAAAATTCATACGAATAGCATCTTCTAAATCTCTTCCAGAATAACTAATTACATCACATAGCTTAACTACGCACCCTTCCAGTGTCATCGGATTAAAAGATACTTCCTTTTCATGCAAGTGGTAAGCATCATAATAATTTTGTAAAAATTCTTCCTTGGATTTTTTTTGACGTCGATATATATTATGTAATATTTCTCCATTATGACACAATATACCATCTAAAACTTGAATAGTTAGATTAGCTCCTTTACCAGAACGTTCAAGAAACATATAATTTCTAACACCTTCTATATTATGTAAAAATGTTTCATTTAATTCTTGAAGACTAATCTTATTTAATATTTTTTCTCCAACATGACCAATTGGAACATGACCAATATCATGTGCCAAAGCAATCGCTTCAATTAAATCTTCATTTAATGCCAAGGCTCTTCCTACTGTTCTGGATATTTTACTAACTAATAGAACGTGAACAAGTCGGGTTTGAACATTATCATTAGTTTTAAAGGAAAATACCTGGGTTTTATTCATATAGCGAGTAAAAGAAGCATAATTAATAATGCGATCAATATCACGATAAAAACTTGGACGGAAATCTTCTTCTTCATTCATGATTCTAATAGCTTCATTAGATTTTGTAGCATAAGGACTTAGGCTTTCTTCTTTCATAATTTTTCTATTCATAATATCTCCTAATCATTGAATAAAGAGGTAAATCATGATCAATATAAAAATGTAATGTCTCTTCAGCGTGATTAGCTTTATCAACTTTTTCCATCTTTTCGTTATATAACTCCTCTACTTTATATAAAAAATGATCTCTATTAGGAGTAAATATTTCAATAGTATCTCCTACTTTAAAATAATTACGTTGATTTATTGTACACAATTTTGTCTTTTGATCATAATCAACAACAATTCCCAAATAATCTTGATTGGATATTTCCCATCTACCTGAATAATATTGATCCGTTATATCTGCTTCATGATCAAAAAAATGGGTACTATTATCACGATTAGAGATTCTAGATAATATTTTATTTTCTCTTGTAATTATTTCATTATTTAATGTACCATTATAGTAATTGTCAATAATAGTTCGATAACTTGATAAAACGGTTGCTAAGTAATAACTTGAACGCATTCTTCCTTCAATTTTTAAACTTTTTACCCCAATATCAATCATTTCTCGAATTAAATATGACATATTAAGATCTTTAACAGCCATAGTAAAAGGCTTATCTAATAAAGTAAAATTAAAACGACATATTTGGGCACAACCACCACGATTGGAATCACGATTAGTAAAATAATTTGATAAAACACAACGTCCAGAATAAAAGGTACACATCGCCCCATGAATAAAACATTCAATATCCATTCCGGTTTCATCAATAATCTTTTTTATGTCATCTCGTCCTACTTCACGAGCTAAAACAACTCGATCAATTCCTTCTTTTTGTAAGTATTTAACACTTTCAACATTAGTTGTCGAATCTTGGGTACTAAGATGGACTTCCACTGAAAAAGACTCTTTTATATAATGAACTAAAAACAAATCACTAACAATAAAGGCATCAATTCCTGCATCGACAACCTTTTTAATATAATCATATACTCCATCAATATCTTCATTATGAAAGACAATATTTAGAGTAAGATATACTTTTTTTCCTAAATTATGAGCAAAAATACAACCCTCTTTAATTTCCTCAATACTAAAATTTTGTGCATTAGCTCGAAGAGAATAATCTCTTCCACCAATATAAACAGCATCAGCACCATATAAACATGCTATTTTAAGCCTATCTAAGTCCCCGGCAGGACTTAAAAGTTCTATTTTATTTTTCATCTTTCACCTTATAAATTGTTTTTTTATAATAAAAACCTGTATTATCACTACCTGTTAATTCTTTAATTTTATTAAAGGCTTCATCCTCATTTATTAAATGATTCATAAACTCATAAAAAGTTTTTAATACTTCCATAAAAACCTCATGTTCAATAAACTCTTCACTAAGTATAGCATAATCAAGAATATTCATTAAATCATGAAATGGTTTAATACCATTCAATATCTCTTTATGTAAAATTCGAGTTCCCAAATTATTTTCTTGAATAAGATACTTTTGATCATCACTTATAATTTCATATTCTTTTTGATTCATTTTTTCATTATGATATAAAAAATAATTAGTTAATAACTTTCTTTTAGAAAAAGAAACATCGGGATATCCAAACAAAAAACTTATTAATCGTACTTTTGAACGACACTTGATTTCTTCAATTTCATCTTTAGTTATTTCACTCGATAAATAAACATATGAACAACCCTTATTTAAATAATAATTACAAGTATTATAATTAGTAGTCATATGTTCTTGTCCCCATATAAGTGGAATACTTAGGTGATGTTTTTTAGAAATACTTAAAATACTTAAATCATAAAATAATATTCCATTTATTTTTATTTCATCCAAAAAAAGCAAAATTTTCTCTAATTCTTCTAAATCTTTATTAAATATATTTTTGTTTAAAGATACAAATATTTCACAATTAGGATATTTTTCTCTAATCTCTTTTATTTCTTTCAAAGAAAACTCTGTATAATTTATACTAAAATCTTTTAAACCAATAATAAAAGAATTAGTATAATTTAAATAAAGAGAAAAATCCTTTTTATTTAAACCAACTAATAATTTCATTTTACTACCTTCTTTCAGTAACAGCTATACCATCACCTATTTTATAGATAACTGTTCGATATAACATATTATTTTCTAAAAAGTATATATAATCTTTAATCTTTCTTACAATAGACTGAATATTCTTACTTGGTAATAATGCTTCATCCATCTCTACGTATCCATGAAATCCCATATTATCTGTAATAATATATCCATCCGTATCTAAATTATTTTCAAATTGATGAAAGAAATCAATATTTTTACCCTTTGCAGCATCAATGAAAATCAAATCATATTTATCTGGTAGTGTAATGTTTAAAGCATCATTAAAAATTAAAGTTATCCGATTTTCTAAATTAAACTTCTTGATATTTTTCAAGGCTTCAAGATATCGTGTTTCATCTCTTTCAATAGTTGTAATATGAATATCCTGATTAACCATTGCCATCATAATAGCTGAATAACCAATAGCTGTTCCTATTTCCAAAATATTTTTTATTTGTTTTTTTTCAATAAATGATTTTAAAAATTCAATTCCTTCATCTTGCATAATCGGAATATTTTCATTTTTAGCATATTCCTTTATTTTATTAATTTCGAGTTCGTAATCGACACTCATATAACCTCCTATAACCCCCCATTTATTTTGGATAATTCATTTTTCTTTTTTAAAAAATCATTATAATTATGATAAAAGAATGTTTCGCCAGTCTGAATATTTGCGATAAAATATAAATAATCCGTATCATTATAATGAATACTTGCCTCAATACTTGATTCGCTTACCATTCCAATTGGTCCAGCTGGAAGTTTTCCTGCCATACTAGAACTTCGCGTATTATATGCATTATTAGTTTCATATTGACTTGTTTTTAAAACTTGTTTAGCATTATCTATTTTAAGAGAATAACGCGTTGTAACATCACTACCTAAACTCATTCCTTTATTAAGTCGATTAACAAAAACCGAAACAACATTAGCTCGATAATCTTTAACATTACGTGATTCAAGTTCAGCCATAGAAGCCAAAGTTAACAATTCATGAACAGAATACTTACTTTTTTCTATATCACTCTTAAGTGGTGTTAAGACACTATCCATTTTTTTAATTAATTTATTAAATATTTCTTTAACGGTTACATCTTTCCCACTAAAACGGTATGTATCAGGAAATAAATATCCTTCTAGTGAATAATAAATTTTACTATTTAAAATATCTTCCGTAATAAACCAATAATCTTTAATTAAACTATCCAAATATTCTTTGTCTTTTAATAAATTATATACATCTTCTTCTTTATTATCCGTATTACTAGCAATAATTGATGCTATTTTACGCATATTAATACCTTCTTGAAAAGTAAGACTAATTTCATTTTCGTTATAATTATTTCCATTCTCAATAGTGTCAATTATTTCTTTTAAAGACATTTCTTTATTAAGAGTATACTTTCCAGCTTTTAGATTATCTATTTGATGTAACTTTAAATAAACTTTAAAGAAAGTATCACTCTTAATTAAATCTTTTTCTTTTAATATTTCAGCAATTTTACCACTTGTAGCACCACTTTCAATGATAACTTCTATATCTTCCTTACTACCTCCAACAGGTGAAGTATAATGATTATATAATAAACATAAAACTACAAGTATTACACCAATAAAAAGAAGAAAAGCTAACATTAAATTGCGTAGTTTTTTCATATATACCTCTAATTATTCTTTGTAGCTTTAGTTATTTCCTCTTGTAATGTTTTTAAAATGGTATCTATTACTTTCCACTCTTTTTCAGTTTTAATCTCTTCTAATTTCATTTTTGGATCTGCTGGATCATAAATTGATGCATACACTTGTACTTGACCTTTATCATCCTTAGTATTATCAGTATAAACGATATAACTTTTTCCTGTTTCATCATTATCAAAAGTACATATAATATCGCATACTATTTCATTTCCATGTTCATCTTTTACCTTAAACGTATTTTTATTTTCCATTTTCTTTTCCCTTTCTATCGAGGTATGACTGTAAAATGATAACACTAGCCACACCATCTACTTTCCCTTTTCTTTTTTTTCGACGTGTATCTGCTTCTATTAAAACATTATTAGCTACAACACTTGTTAATCTTTCATCTTCTAAAATCACTTCAAGATTAGTCATCTCTTCCAATTTTTTCTTAAAATCCAAAGTAATTTTAGCACGCTCACCAATAGTATTATTCATATTTTTAGGAAATCCTAAAACAATTTTATCAATGTGTTCATGAAGAATTATCTTTTTTAATTCACTAACTAAAAAATCATAATCTTCATCATGTCTTAAAGTTAAATAATTTGTAGCAATAACACCAGATGAAATACTAATACCAAGCGTCTTCGTTCCTAAATCAAGTCCAATATACCGCATAACATCACCCGACATGTATATCTTATCATTATTTTATTCTTTTTTCAACAGGCAATACCAATTCACTTTTTATCTTTGTAAAAAGATATACCATTATTATACATTTTTCACCAAGTCATACGATATATCAATTAAAGAAATAATTTCTAAGTCATCTAAAGAATCATTTAGAACAATCGATATCCAGTCTTTTTTATTCATGTGATATGCTGGATAATAATTTTTTCTTTTTAATAATTCAATAATTCTATCTCTTTCTAATTTAACATTAATTATATCTATTTGACCAGTTTTTTTATCTAATTTAGAATAATCAATATTCATAATTATTCCATACCATTTATGATTAATTTTATTACGAAACACTCCATATAAAGGATTATTATCCCATAAAAATTCTGGTAAATCACCATATTTTTCTTTAATATAAGAAGTAATTCTATTAGCTTGATTACTAGAAAAATAATTAATATGAAAACAATGATTTCGAATATCAAGCAAAAGATTTTTATATTCATCTTTTACCTTATTTACATATTGACCGCTCATTACTACATGTATATTTAAATACTCTTCTTCAGCTATTAAATCAATTATTTTGCTTTTTACATGACCACTTTTATCAATCGTTATTATTGCTTTAAAATTATTATCAAAAAAATTCTTTTGATATTCATAATAGTTTTCTTTTTTAACAAAACCATACTTTTTTAACTTCGTAAAATCAACTTTGGTTTTTTGAAATAATTCATCTTCTATTATCATATATCATCTCCGAATATTAAGAGTTTCCACTTCAAAATTTTGGTCATAATGTAATCGGTAATCTTCTCCAATATACCCTACATATCCGTTAAACATTTTAACTTTACGATCTAATCTTTCTGGAGATAATAAACTATTAGCAATGACAGCATTATAAACACCAGATAATTCTTCAAGATCTGATTCACTATATATTTCTTCGACTCGTACATCACCCATACTGTCTAATTCTAAATAATAGTATTTTTTCATTGATTTGACGGTTCCACCAGGAATTAATACAAATTGTGAACCATCATCACGAAGAAAATATTTTACCCTTGATCCCTCAACAATTAAGTTATTTCCTAACCTTCCTATTAAATAATTTTTACCTCCTAATGTTTCAACTTTCTTTTTATCATCTGGTAAAAAGATGGTTTTATCTTGAATACATATTGTTTTCTCTGCTTCCCTTATTTCACTAGATAAGTAAGGAACAATCCGATATTCTCTCTCATATGGTTCATCTTTTAATCTGTGATACTTATGTCTATAAAAAAATAGATTACGATTAAAAAACTTAAAATTGCAGCCATTTTCATCTTTATTACAACATTCCCAAGTTAATTCTAAAGCCCGATAAGCATCATCAATATAAGCAATATTCCAACTATGAACTCCTTGAATACTCTGATATTCATTAGGAATTCCTATTCTATCCAAAGCTTCTTTTAAGATTAACGAAAAACCAGCACAAACAGCCTGATGATATAATAATCCTAATAAACTTCTAGAAATATCTCTTCCATTAACATAAGTCTCTTGATATATCATATTATTACATATTTCTTGATAAATAAACATTGCTTTTTGCATGTCTGTCCAAGAAAGATTAATTTTTCGTTCAATAGTTTCAAAAATAGAAACAATTTTACTTAATTCCCACGGAGTATAAAGAGTTCTTAATCGATACACTTCATGTTGATATTTTGCTTTTTTAGGATCTAATCCACCAATCACTCGTATAACCGTATTGGGATACTTTAAAGCAACTTCTTGTAGATAAGCAGAAGATTGTTTCTTGGTATTTTTAATTGTTATACAAATATTTTCTGTATTAAATTGATGGATAAGACTACCTACTAAATTAGCAGTTATTGTTGTATCTAATTCAAATTCAACCATTATTAATCACCTGAATCACTTCTTCATAATTATCTTTAACAATTATTTTCCATTTATTATTATACATCTTATGTATATATTCTTCTTCGCTAATTATTAGCTCTTTAACATAGCTATTATCATAATCAATATTTGTTTTTATAGAATGCGAAATATCGAGCGTTAAGACATTCTCTACTCGACAGTTCATAATCATATTAACAAATGTCAATTTTTTTATATTCGAAAAAACTATATTATTTAAGCCAATTACATCATTCAAAACTAATTCATCAATTGACATTTTTTCAAAGTAATCTTTTAAATCGTCTACTATATCGCAAGAAAGAAAAGTTATTTTTTTTAATTTAGGTAATCTATTAATATCTTCCATCATTTTAATATCCACCATGCATTTTTCAATCATTAATTCTTCAATATTAGGAAAATATTGTAAATCGGAACTATCGACATTCCATATCCCCATAATATCCGTTTTACATAATCGCAAATAAGTAATCTTTTCTAAATCATTTTTATCAATACTATCCATTTTTTTGTTTAACATTATCTCTAATAATTCTTTAATACTATCTGTTTGAATTTTCATTTTTTCACCTCTTATTTTTATTCGTAAACTCTAACCATTATAAAAGTGACTCTAATGCAATTCTTATCATTGTATGAAAACTTTTTTCTCTTTCTTCGCTAGTTATTTCATAATGAGTAACCAAACTATCTGATATGGTTAATAAACAAGCCGCTTTTTTACCCAAAACACGGGCATTATGAAATAAAGCAAATGATTCCATTTCAACACCAACGCATCCATATTTCTGATATATTTCTTGATAATTATCCTTGTTTTTATAAAAAGCTTCACTACAATAAATATTATTAAAATGCAAGGTTATATCTAACTTTTTAGCCACATCTTTAAGATGATTATTTAATTCACTACTACCATACAAAATCTTTTGTTCTTCACCACCTTGTTCCATAGCATAATTTGATTCACTATATGTTCCATTTACTAAAACAACGTCATAAAGTTTTAACTTATCCGTATATGCGCCAGCAGAACCAATACGAATAATAGTGTCAACATCATAAAACTTAAATAATTCATAAGAATATATTCCCATGCTTGGAATTCCCATTCCTGATGCCATAATAGTAACTTTCTTTCCTTTATAAAAACCAGTATAGGCATACATATTACGAACATCATTTACCATTTTCCAATCATCTAAAAAATGTTCAGCAATATATTTGGCTCGTAAAGGATCTCCTGGCATTAAAACTGTTTTAGCAATATCTTCTTTCAAAGCTTTATTATGTACTGTCATAAACATCTCCATTCTAAAAATAATTATAACATGAAAAGAACTAATATAACAATATTTAACACTTTTTTTCAATTTCAACACATTATCGTAACTATTTATATATTTTTTTCTTTGATTATGATAAGATATTATCGTGATAATATGAAAAAAATAATTCTAATTTTAATTCTAATAGTTCCAATATTTGTTTTTGCTGATTTATCAATTGAACAACAGGATGATGTGGCATCGTTCGCTAAAAATTTTATTATAAAAGGTAATAGTACTGAACATATAAAAGGTAAATTTGGAATTTTAGCCTATGGTCAAGAAACTCGGAATGAAGGATTTAACAATCAATTGTCCTTGATAAAAAAAGACTATATCGGAATGAATATAATTAATGATAAAAAATGGGTTTTTGATTGCGCTAGTTTTGCAGCCTATGTTTATTATCATACTCTAAATGTGCATACAATTTTAGGCAATAATCGTCCATACGTTGTTAAAGAATTTGTAAGCGATGCTATGTCAAAAAAAATGAATTTTTACTTTATAATGCAAAATGTTACTGTATCCAATATTGACTATAATCAATTACAAAAAGGTGATTTAATAATTATTGTTGGTGAACATATCATGGTTTATGTTGGTGAAGGTAATATCGCGCATTTCACTAGTTCGGCAATAAATAGTCTAAATTTAGGCTGTGAAGTAACTGATTTAAAAACGAAATATCCACAACATAAAGTATCCGTAATAAGACTTTTAGATGGTGTTGTTCCTAAAAATAGGAAAGCTAATACTTTAATTACATGGCCAGATACAAAAAAAACAGAAGATTTATCTGACCCCGATAATATTCCAACTATTAATGTTACTTATCAGGATAAAATCGCTCAAGAAATTAATATTGAAATAACCATTAATGATGATAAAGGAATTACCGGTTATCAAGTAGCAGCATCTACTCCTTCCACATATATTAATGTTGATAGACAAAAAGAGTTTAAAATTGACTATACAATAACTAAGAATGGAACTTATAAAGTTTATGCTAAAGATAGTAGAGGTCAAATAGCAACTTATGAATTTACCATTAAAAATATTGATAATATTCAACCCAAAATAATTGATGTTGATTATTCACTTAATAAAAGTAAAAATACTTTTCAACTCGAAATAAAAGCAACTGATACCAATGATCTTCTTTATTCAATAGATGATGATAATTATCAAAAAAGCAATTATTTTAATAATATTAGAATAGGAAAACACTTAATAAAAGTAAAAGATACTGCCAATAATATCGCCGAATATGAAATAGAATTATCCGAAAATATGATTCCATCCATAACTTTAAATTATGATGCTACTAACTATACGCAAGAGTTAATTGTTAATATTATCGCGAAAGATATTACTGGAATTAAAGAATACAATGTTACAACCATCGACAAAAAACCAAACATTTTCTTACCTTATCAAAACAATTTAACTTATACTATCAACAGTAATGGAACATATTATTTTTGGGTAAAAAATAATAAGGATATTGTAATCAATAAGAGTATTATAATTAATAATATTGATAATACCCCACCAACGATTAATGATGTTAAAATAACAAAAATATTAAATAAATATAATATTGATATCAATGCCAGCGATCTACAATGTCAAATGATTACATATTCATTAGACGGAATTAATTATCAAGAGAAAAACAGCTTTAAATTTGCCAGTCTAATTAACAATACTCTTTATATAAAAGATAAATGTAATAATGTAACAACCTATAAAATTAATGCTAATGAGATTTTTAATATTAATATTATGATTCTTATTATCATAATAATTGTAATAATAGGAATATTAATTATTTATTATATTAAAAAGAAAAGAAATGCTATATCATTAACAAATAATGAAAATTATTAATAAAAACCATCAAAAGATGGTTTTATTTTATATTAGTTTATCTATTTTTAGATTTTTCAGTTACATATAAAGATTCTTCATAATTATACTTTTCAATTAATTCCTGCCTTGTAATATGATATTTGCTTTCAAACTGTTTGTTACAAATAAAAAGTATTGGATAATTATCTTTTGTAATATTAATACCCATATCTTTATAAAACATATAACGGGCATAACTTAATGCAACGCTTTGCATCAAAAATATTGGTTTTAAAGTAGGCAATTCGTGTAATCCTATTGAATCAAAAAAGGCTATTTTTTGTTCAATACTTTCAATAGTATAACCATAAATAGTTGGTAGTTCTTTTGTTATTTTTATAACTTGTTCTTTAGTATAACCTAAAGATATAAGTAATGCTATTTTATTTCTCATACTATCAATAGAAAGACTATAAATAGAAGGGAAAATGATTGTCATTTTTATTACTTCTTCTTTAGTATATCCTAAAGAAATCATGTCTTCTATTTTTTGATTCATTGCCTCAATATTATAGCTATAAATAGCTGGTAATTTTCTAGTCATCTTTATTATATGGTCTTTTGAATATCCAATTGATAGTAAATCATCTACTTTTTGTCTTAATGTATCAAAAGTATAACTATAAATAGAAGGCAAGTATTTAGTCATTTTAATTACCTCTTCCTTGGTATAACCTAATGACATCATATCTTCTATTTTCTGTTTAATGTTTTCCAATAAAAGATTATAAATAGCTGGTAAATTTTTAGTCATTTTAATTATTTCTTCTTGGGTATAACCTAATGACTTCAAATCTTCTATTTTTTGTTTTATATTTTCAATACTCAATCCGTAAATTATTGGCGAAGTTTTAGTCATTTTTATAACTTCTCCTTCAGTATAACCTAAAGATGTCATATCAAAGATTTTTTGTTTAAGACTATCTTTAGAATGACTAAAAATTATTCCATTATTTTTGGTCATTTTAATTACTTCTGCTTGAGTATATCCTAGAGAAATCATATCAGCAATTTTCTGCTTGATATTTTCAATAGAATAACTATACATTGTTGGCAAAGCTCTAGTCATCCTCATTACATCCTCTTTAGTATACCCCAAAGAAATCAAATCATTAATTTTATTTCTAATATTTTCTCTTGATAAATTATAAATTGTAGGACAATGCTTTGTTATTCTTAAAACATCTTCCTTCGTATAGTAATCTAACAAAAAATAATACATTTCCTGTATTTTCTTCTTTATTAATTCCAGTTTACCATATTTTAGTGAAGAAGATTCAAAAATTTTTGTATACTCTTCTTTAGTATATCCAAGCGATAAAAATAAACTTTCTAATTCTGATGGGTTAGATATCACATTATCATCTCCTTCTATATTTCATTAAACAATTCAGGATTACTCTCTAAATTATCAATTATATCTTCAAGATTTTCCTTGTTCTTTATTTTTTCATTAATATAATTATCTATTTCAAAGGAATCTAAGTTCAATATATATGGATTAGCATCAAATAAAATATTTAAATTTTGAAATCCTTTTTCCAGTAAATAGTTAATCAAATTAATAATTTCTTCATTTGTTCTATTAAAATACATGCTGTTGCTAAAAATAATATTTTTTATTTGATTAATACTACATTTAATCCCATCAAGAAGAACTATTTTATCTTTTATCTCTTGTCTAGTTAATTCTTTAATATTGGGATTCATTTCAATCATTGTATTAATAGTTTGATCACTTATTTCTTTTTCTAATAATTCGTTCATTTTCTCTCTTTCCTAGACGTTTAATTATTACTTAAAACACCTATCTTACTCTTTAATTATATCATTACAACAATTATTATTCAAACATTATTGTTATTATCTTAGCAAAAAAATAAAAAAAACAAGTCATCCATAGAGGACGAACTTGTCGTGATACCACCTTTAACATTATATCTTACTAATACTTTGGATATTCAACTCATAAATCACAGATAATTTTTTTCTAAGAAAGGCTTTCATTTCTAATAGCTACTAACTATTTTACTCCTCTTGTTCCTCGTTTTTTTCAATATAAGCAAATTATAGCATACCAATGTTAATTTATCAAAAGCATCATTCAAATACATACTATGTAGCCATTGCTTCTAATCACTTATGTCAATATCTAACGTAATACTGATTGTATAATCTTGATATTTAGACTCTACTTCATCATATATTTGTTGATATACTTCTTCTCTATTTTTAACATTAAAATCAATAATAATATCAAAACTTATAGATTTTTCTTCTTTATTAAAATAAAAGCCATGCATTTGCAAAATTCCTTTGTGTGAAAAAACAATATCATGAATATTTTTTTGAACTTTCATTATTTCTTTATCTTTAGTATTAATTGAATAAACACCAATTGTATGAAGAACAACTCCATATTTTTCCATAATATTTTTCGTAATTCTTCGTGAAATTTTATCTAAATCAGAAACAGATATTGTATCTTCCACTTCAATATGAACAGAACCTAAATATTTATCTGGCCCATAATCATTTAAAATAAGATCAAATACTCCTTTAACATCTTTTTCTTTAATTATTTCTTTTTTTATCTGTCTTGATAAATCACTTTCAATTCTAACTCCTAACATATTATCAACTGAATCTTTTATAAGCTCAATACCAGCTTTGATAATAAAAATAGACAATAAAACACCTACATAAGCTTCTAAATTAACATTAAAGACAATATAGACTATAGCCGATATAAAAACTGATATGGAAAGAATGGCATCATTAAAAGCATCAGATCCACTAGCTACTAATGAATCAGAGTTTACTTCTTTGCCTTTTTTCTTAACATATATTCCAAGAATAAATTTAACAATAATTCCGGCTATTAGTATAATTAGTGTAACAGTACTATAATCAGGTATTTCCGGATTAAAAACTTTTTTGATTGATTTAATTAAAGCAGTAATACCGGCATATAACACAATAGCTGAAACAACAAATGATGTCACATATTCTATTCTTCCATGACCATAAGGATGATTTTTATCTGGTTTTTTCCCAGCAAGTTTAGTACCAATTATTGTTATAATACTTGATAAAGCATCACTTAAATTATTAACAGCATCTGAAACAATGGCTATCGAATTAGAAAATAATCCTACAAAAGCTTTAAAACCTGCTAAAACAATATTAGATATTATACTTATTATACTAGTTGCTATAACAACCTTTTCTCTTGTTTTTTCCATACATACCTCTTTTTAATTATATCATATAATAATTCTTTGTATTCATATTATGACATTTTTTTATTTAAGTATTAATGCAAAATACTACTCTATCTTTATATAAAACATGGATAATTGATAATAAAATAATTTCTTTTAATGAAATATTAAAATTAAACTATAATCTTGTAATAAATGGATTATCAGGAATAACAAAAAAATAAGTAAAATAAACATTACTTATTTTTTCTAAGGTTTTATAGTTATCTTATTTTTCATTGCAAGTACATTTTGAGTCTTTATTATCTTGGCATCCACACTCACAATTTTCATCACATGTACACTCATCTTCACATCCGCATGAACATTTAGTATCTTCACATGTACATTCTTTTCCTTCTTGACATCCACAAGTACAGTCTGGTGCACAATTACATTTTTTTTCTTTCATTTTCTTCCTCCTAATCATTAAATCTCTTAAATAAACTTATTAATTCATCAACCACTTCCATATTTCCTTTTTCTATATCTTTAGAAATGCATCGATAAATGTGGTTTTCAAACATTATATTTGCTAAACTTTTTAAAGATTTTTCAGCAGCAACTATTTGAATTAATATATCATTACAATAATTATCTTCTTCAATCATTTTTTTTATACCATTAACTTGTCCAGATATTCTATTAATTCTACTTAATAATTGCTTTTTTTCTTCATTATTTCTTTCAGTTTTTTTGCAACATTTTGACATTTAATCACCACCTAATATAGTATAATATATTTAAATATTAAAAGTAAATACGGGGGTATATTAAAATATACTTATTACTTAAATAAAACATTATCCATAAATATTTCTTCATATTTCACTCTTTATTAAAAGAAATAAGTAATTAAATCATAAATATTATATCATATTATTAATGAATTATTATTCTTTTATTCATTAGATATTTTTTCTAATAAAATCTTCTATTCTATCTAAAGGTATTACATCTAAATTATCATAAAGATCAGTATGAACAGCATCAGGTATAATCATTAACTCTTTATTATCTGTATATTTTGAATCTTTTATCATATCTTCATAAGCTTCTTTACTAAAATAACAGGAATGGGCTTTCTCACCATGAATAATTAATACCGCATTTCTTATTTCCTTAGTAAATATATGTTGAGGTGTATTGATAAACGATAATTCTGATCTGCATTCCAAACAGTTCTTATTTTTTCATTTTCAAATGTTTTAGTTAATAATTGTATTTTGTTTTCCATATAAACATCCTTTTTAATACATTTTATTTTTTATTATCTATATCCAAAATCAATGGATTTGCACTTTTTAAGATTTTTGCTGAAGCTTCTTCATCATACCAATATATTTTATCGCTATTTAA
>AUXO016894110.1_pt1 | contig 15984 bp, 12 predicted proteins | sample 768731 | NCBI WGS metagenome assembly AUXO01 (sample SAMN02715735, study PRJNA202380) | gut metagenome | biome: sheep rumen | host: Ovis aries | place: New Zealand: Palmerston North
TTAACATTAAAAGAATGTTTAGAAGAATATATTAAACATAGAAGAGAAGTAATATTAAGAAGAACTCAATTTGATTTAGAAAAAGCAGAAGCTAGAGCACATATATTAGAGGGTTTATTAATAGCAATTGACAATATAGATGAGGTTATTAAAATCATCCGTGAATCTTATGATGATGCAAAAGAAAGATTAATGAAGAGATTTAATCTTTCTGATATTCAGGCACAAGCAATACTTGACATGCAACTTAAGAGACTATCTGGATTGCAAAGAGAGAAATTAGAAGAAGAATATGCAGAACTTATGAAATTAATAGCTTATTATAAAGAGATTTTGTCAAGCGAATCATTGGTATTTGATATTATTAAGCAAGAATTAATTGAAGTTAGAGACAAATTTGGAGATGAAAGATTAACAAAAATTGTGTCAGCTGAAGGAGAATTTGACGAAGAAGATTTAATAAAAGAAGAACAAACAGTTATTGCTTTAACACATTTTGGATATATAAAGAGAATGCCAGTCGATACATATAAGAGCCAAAGACGTGGTGGTAAAGGTATAACAGGTATGTCTACTAGAGAAGATGATTTTGTTAAAGAAATTTTTACGGCATCAACTCATGATACAATTTTATTCTTTAGTAATAAAGGAAAAATGTATAGATTAAGAGGATTTGAGATTCCTGAAGCAGGTAGAACTGCTAGAGGAACTGCAATTGTTAATTTATTAAATTTAGATGCTGGCGAAAAAGTTTCAGCTATTATTCCTATACAAAATTTTGCAGAAGGTAAATTTTTATTAATGGCAACCAAAAACGGACTAATCAAAAAAACACCTCTTGCAGAATATGATTCTAATAGAAAAAATGGATTAATGGGAATTACTTTAAAAGATGACGATGAATTAATAGATGTTAGAATGACAGATGGACAAGATAATGTAGTTTTAGTTACTAGAAAAGGAATTTGTATTACATTTAGTGAAAAAGATGTAAGACCAGTTGGAAGAACAGCTCAAGGTGTAATAGGAATGAGAGTTGATGAAGGAGATTCTATAATAGGAATGGAACCAATAATTGAAGGAAGCAAAGCTACACTTCTTGCAATTACTGAAAATGGATTTGGAAAGAGAACAGAACTTGATGAATATAGAGTTCAAAACAGAGGTGGTCATGGTGTTATAACATATAAAATAACACCAAAGACAGGTGAATTAGTTGGTATAAAAATCGTAAGTGGTAAAGAAGATATTATGCTTGTTACAGATACTGGTACAATAATAAGAATGAATACAGGTGAAATTAGTGTACTAGGAAGATCAACACAAGGAGTAACACTTATGAGAACAAATGATGGAAAAGTTGTAAGCATTGAAAAAATAGTAGATGAAAAATCTGATTATGTAATTTAATAATAGTATAAATAAAAAGGAGTTATAATGAAGTAAACCCCAAAAAGTTCAATTCATTATAATTCCTTTTTTCCTTTTTTTAATCGTAAATCTTCTCCGAAAAATCGTAGGAATCTATAGTTTCCAGCGAGTCTGGATCCAATTCTTGTAGTATAAGTTTTAAATAATTCGTCAATGTTTAAATTACTTGAAATAATAGTTTTTGTAATTTTATGATTTTGATTTAATAATCTTGTGTTTATAATAGTAAACAGTTCAGTTATTTTTGATTCTGAAATTTTTTCAGTACCCAAATCATCAATTATTAACAAATCAACATTTAGAATGTTTTCAAATAAATCAAAATTTGAGTTTTCTTTACCGAATTTTGCATTATTAATCTCATCAAACATTACTGGAGCGGTTTGATATAGAACGGTTTTTCCAAGTTTTAGAATTTCATTAGCTATGCAATTTGATAAATATGTTTTTCCTACTCCTGTGTTACCAGTGAATATCAAATTTTTTTCTTCTGGATCATCAAAATTTTTAATAAAATTCAATGCTTTTTCTTTAATAATTTGTATATTTTCACGAGGGGAAATACTAGAATTGTATAAAGTTTTATCTATTTTATCTGAAAATAGTTTAATATTAAATTTAGAAAAATTTTCTCTTTCTAAATTTCCCATATTAGATTTATTATAAGCTATATCAAAGACATGTTGTATTAAGCAACTACACATTGTTGTAGTTCCATTTTTCTTAACAAATCCAGTATCTTTACACAGTTTGCACTCAAAATGTGGATTTAAGTATTCATTTTCTTTTAAAAGAGATTTTAAAAAATCATTTTTTTCTTTAATAAGGGAATTATTTTTCTTTTTTAAATCTGAAAGTAAAGTTTCTCTTTCTTTTTTATTTGATGTTAAAATAGCTTTTGATGTTTGAATTGAATTTTTAAAAATTTCATTATCTAGCTCTATTAGTTTTGGGTTTACTTTCATAAGTTCATATTTTCGTTTATCTGCATCTAAAATAGCTTTTGTTCTTTTTTCATCATATTCCCTTAATACTTGCTTTAATAAAGTGTTTTCCATTAAAAAAGTCCTTTAAGAATATTTAGGTTATATGTTACCTATAAACAACTATTAATTATCATATAATGAGTCTAAATTATCAAAAGTACTTTGTGTATATTCAAATGCTTTTTTTTCAATTGCTTTTGACTTTTTATCTCTATCTTTTATTGATTGAAGGTAAGTATTTACTTCTTCTGCAGAATGTAATTCTTTTTTATGCCAGTCTGTAATTAAACTATCTATATAGTCGAATCTGACTTTGTTATTAGAAGAAGCTCTTTTTAAAGCAATTTCAATAATTTCCATAGAAAAACCATAGTTTTCAGTCCACTTGACAATGTCTTCTTCCTCATATGTTGTTAATTTACGATATAAATTTAATTTTTTTGCTATTTCATTATTTAGACTATTTCTCTTTTCTTGTTTTTCAAAATAAGCATCTAAGTCATTAAATGTTTTGATATTATTTTTACTCCAAGCATCAGCAGTTGCTTGTATATAATTTCTATGTAATGCTCGTTTATCATAAGCATAATTAAATAATGCAAGCATTACTTGTTCATCAAAACCATATTTATTAAACCATAAATTTATATCATTATACCATGACGGAGACATAACTCCCTGAAAGAATTGAGTGTTAATATTTTCAATTGCTTTAGCTCTATATTGGCTTTGAGCACTTTTTATTGCATCTTCAGGCGATGCTGTTATTTTGGGAGTATATAATTTTGAAATTTCGATTTCTTGAAGTTCTGCAATAGTATAGCCATCTACTTTTTTTATTAATAAGCCTTTATCCTCCCAATATTTAATGGCATCTTGAACGCAAGGAAAATCTAAAGAAAGTGTTTTAGATAAATCATTTATTTTTATTTCTTTATTATATTTTGATAAAAAAAGCATATATAAATATACTTTAATAGAGTCACTGCTTGCTTCTGGCAAGTATTCAGTGAAAAATATATCAGGAATCTCTGTACTTGAAAATAGAAGAGATTTTTCGTTTTGAGATAATTTCATAAATAAAGCCCCTTTTCAAACTTAAAATATTTTCTTTAGTACAGTTTGAAAAGATTATATCATTTTAAAAGGTCAAATACAAGATATATTATTTATTAAAATATTCTTATGATTTATAATATAAATATATATTTTGATTTTTAATAAATTTAAACATATATTTAAAAACAGAAATAAAGCTTTCTTTGTTAATTCCAATAATACTAATAATAAGAAATGGTAAAAATGCTGAAATAAATGCATATATTTTAATATTTGTTGATACTATAAATAAATTAATAATAAAATATAATATAACACCAATTATAGTATCTAAAATAGCAGTTGAATAATCAATAAAGCCAAATAACTTTTCTTTATAATTATAATTTTTTGGGAATATAAAATTCAAAATAACCTCCAATTAGTTAAATTTTTTTGAAAATGATGAGATTGATGTTGTAACATTTGTTGATATGCCACCAAACAATTCTTTAACATATAGATTTGCTCTAGTTAAAGCATATAATACTCCAATATATAGTATTTTGGATAATATAGTATTTTGTGAAAAGTTAATTGAATATGAAAAAACTAGAATAATAGATATGAGTAATTGAACAAATAATAGTGATAAAAAACTTTTTATCCATACCTTAAAAAACCATTCTGATGATGTACTTATTAAGCTTAAAAAGGCAAAAGGACTTATTAATATAAAAATTTGAACCATAATATATCTTAAAGAATATGTAAAAAGAAGACTAATAAGTCCAAAGCTTGTAAAAGATTTTATAATACCGTCAAATGATAAAATACTAAAATTAGTATTGTTTACATAAATATTTTTATTAATGTTATCTATAAATGTAGAAAAACTAATAGTATAGCCAAAAAGGTTATTACAAATGTCTGATAAACTAATAGTAATAAGAAAAATAATATTAATTATTTCTTCGCAAATCCACAAAGAAGAATTCATAATAGCAATAAAAATTATACATTTAAATATGAATTGCTTGGGCGTATCGGCTTTTGAATAGGTTAAGTGAGAAATTAAATATGTTATAGCATAATATATAATGAATCCTAAAACTAAACTATTACAAATTAATAAAATTCCATCATAGCTAGATGTTCCAAAAATTTTTTGAAAATAACTGTTAGAAATAATTTTTGGTGAAATAAATGTGATTTCATCTAATACAGAATAAATATTATTATCAATTGATGAAAACATTTGTGAAAAAATATCATTGATTGTTTTTATTATAATTTCAGTAATATTTAAATTATCTATATTCATATATCCTCCGTTTTTTTTTAATAGACAGTAAATTAAGTTAATAATGTTTGGAATAGAGATAATATTAAATCTATACATAGGATAAAACCATATGAGAATAAACTGCCTCGAATAAGTTTATTAGATGTTCGAATTTTTTCTTCATCTCCAAAACTGAATTTTTTCATAAGTACACCTGTTCCAACAGCAACAGCTGCTGCTGGAGTTGAAATTTTCATTATGTAACTTTCTATTTTTTCAAAGGCATTATTTATAGTTGTGATTAATTTGGGGTCAGCAGCCAAAACGCTTGTGTGGAATGTTGTAAGAACAATAAAAGAAATCATAAAAGTGTATAATTTTAAAATAATATTTTTTTTCATTATATTCTCCTTTAATATATATTTAGATTTTCAATAAATCTATAAAATTTAGATTATGTTACTTTTTTTCATAATAAGGTATCATTTGAATTTTTTTGGGTTTTTCAACTTTTAAGCCATTTGAAATAAATGCTAAGCATTGAAATGTTTCTAAAGATTGAGTAAAAAAATTTGTATCATAAATATAATCATTTTGACTGTATTTATTATAACTTTCAGATATTGCAGAATTTGTTGACATAAGTCCGCGGACAAATGGGTTGAACCTGGTTTCTTTAGAATTTTCTGAAATAGTTGTAGATATTTTTATTTTATCTTCTTTTCCAATTTGCTTTTGTATTTCTTCTATTGTATATGTATCATCAGTTCTAAACCATAGTTTATTAATCATGTTTTGTAAAATTACTTTTGAAGAATCTGTATCTTTTAAAGCATTTCTTAATGAGGTATAGCTCTGAGTAGCAATTATATTAATACACATAGCTTCTCTTGATTGAGATAAAAAATCAGCGTCTGTAACTGTTACATATTCATGAAATTCATCACATATAAATGCACTAGGCCTAATAAGTTTAGAATTTGAGAGTCTTGACAATACTTCTGCTTGAAAATCTAATTTTAAATATGTTGCAATTATTTTGGATAAATTTTTGTATTCAGCCATATTCATATTCAAAACAACAATTTTACCTTTATTAAGAACATCTTTAAAACCGTTAAAATTAATCTCATTTTGTGGAGGACAAAAGGTATTTGAAACTGCATAATCTGAAACAAAAATATTAGTAATACGACTAATTTCTGATTTTAGAATAGATAATGTTCTATTATCTAATGAAAAAAACTCTTTTTCGAAAAAATCTATACAAGTTAATAAATTATATGAATCTGTTTTTGATACTTTTCCTTCGCTAAATATTTTTTTTACATAAGATAGTTTATCATAATAGTAATTATTAAACATTATTAGTTTATGAATTTCAGAAAATGAAACATATCCATTATTATAAATTCTACAAAACTTTATACATTCAGCTAAAACTTGTTCAGCCTTATCCAACCAATATGATTCTGTATTATTAGGACTAAATAGAGTTAATATAGTTTTTAATCTATTTGCTAAAACAATAGGATTAAGGTTAGGTTTATCTAATGGATTATATTTATATTTACCTGATAAATCTATTGTAATTATATCGTTTAAACGGTTATACTCTTTTGCATATTTGATTACTTGTTTGGCATAGTTTCCTTTAACATCAAGTATTAGCATGGCAATTTTTTTAGAAAAAGAATTACAGTTATACTTTATTAATTGAGATGTAAATGGATACATTGCTGAAGAGGTTTTTCCAGTTCCTATAGTGCCTGTTATTAAAATATTTTGAAATAATCCTTTTTCAGAAATATATATTTTTTCATCATTTGATAATCCAACATATAAATTAATTGAATTTTTATCGACTTTATATTTATTTTTATTTTTTCTTTTTAATATTTTGGAGAAAAATGATACTTTTGATAAATGATAGTAAAAGTTTGAAAATATTATTAAATATGAAATAATTAGTGAAATAATATAATATTTTTTTAATAAAATCCATGTAGTTGGATATACAGAAACTATGTCAAAAGGATGTATTGCATAGGGAAAAATAATAGATTTTGCAGAATAAATTGGTTTAAAAACCACATAATTAATAAATAATAAAATTGAAAAAGAAAATAATAAAAAAATTAATTTAATAAATAATTTATTAAAGCTTATTCTTTTTATAATTTAATTGCAATCCTTGTAAATTTTGTAAAAAAATAATTTCTACAACAGAATAAATAAAATAAATGATTATAAAAATGTTGATACCAAAATTTATGAAAAAGAGGTTAAGTAAAAAATTCATTAAAACAACCTCCTTATAAAATTGTGTTAATAATACAACATTTTTTTTGATTTGTCTATACTTTTTTCAAAATTTATGATAAAATTCTAAAAAGCTTTAATTAATAGTAAAATAATGGAGGTTAAAATGATTGATAAAAATATAAAAATTGGTGAATTATTAGAAAAAAATCCAGAAAAGGCAGAAATATTGATGATGGCTGGAATGCATTGTTTAGGATGCCCAGCATCACTAGGAGAAACACTAGAAGAAGCATGTATGGTTCATGGTATAGATGTTGATGAATTATTAGCAGAATTAAATAAAAAACAAACTGAAGATCAATAAATATTATAAGTAAAAAAATATAATAAAATGGGCCACATTAAAATACAAATTATAATAAATAAGTGGTCCTTTTATTGATTATATTGTATTGACAACCAAAAATAATGAAGATATAATACAAACATAAGTTTTATAACAAGGAGATATTGATGAATTTATTAGAAGGATTAAACGATAAACAATATGAAGCAGTATCTAGTACAGATGGACCATGTTTAGTTATTGCTGGAGCTGGAAGTGGAAAAACAAAAGTATTAACACATAAAATAGCTTATTTAATAGAAGAAAAAAATGTTAAACCATGGGAAATATTAGCTATTACATTTACAAATAAAGCAGCTAATGAAATGAAAATAAGAGTAGAAAATCTAGTTAGTGAAGCAGTAAAAGATATATGGATGGGAACATTTCATTCAATATGTGTAAGAATATTAAGAAGACAAATAGATAAATTAGGTTTTGATACATCATTTGTTATTTTTGATACATCAGACCAAAAAACTTTAGTAAAAAAAATAATTAAAGAACAAAATTTGGATGATAAATTATATTCGGATAAATCAGTAATTTATGAAATTAGTAATGCTAAAAATGAAATGTTAGATCCAGATCAATACTCTGCAAAAGTGAGAGGTGATTTTAGAAAAGAAAAAATTGCTGAATTATATGAGATTTATCAAAAAAGATTAAAAGAAAATAATGCAATAGATTTTGATGATATTATCAATTTTACAATTAAGATATTAATGGATAATCCAGATCTATTAGAATATTATTCAGAAAAATTTAAATATATATTAGTAGATGAATATCAAGATACTAATAAATCACAATTTACTTTAATAACACTACTTGCATCAAAATATGGAAATATTACAGTTGTTGGTGATAATGATCAAGGAATATATTCATTTAGAGGAGCTGATATTACAAATATACTTAATTTTGAAAAAGATTTTCCAGGAACTAAAATAATTAAACTTGAGCAAAATTATAGATGTACCCAAAGTATACTTAATGCAGCAAATGAAGTTATAAAGAATAATGAAACCAAATATGAGAAAAAATTATGGACTCAAAATGAAAAAGGAAATTTGCCATATGTTTACAGAGCAGATACAGCATATGATGAAGCAAATTATATCGTAAGACAAATAAATAGATTAAAAATGGAAGAATATTATAAATATTCAGATTTTGCTGTATTATATAGAATGAATACACAATCACGTGTAATTGAAGATGCACTTATGAGAGAAGATATACCTTATAAAATTGTTGGAGGATTAAGATTCCATGAAAGAAAAGAAATAAAAGATATTATAGCTTATTTAAGATTAATTCAAAATACATCAGATAATTTGAGTTTAACAAGAATAATTAATGAACCCAAAAGAGGTATTGGAAAGACAAGTTTAGATAATATTGAAATCTTATCTATAAGTTCAGAAACTTCAATGTTTGATATAATAGAAAATGCTGACAAATATGGGTTAAATAGAGTATATGCAAATTCTAGAGAATTTATAAGCACTATAAAAGAGCTTCAATCAAAAGTGAATACATTGAAGGTATCAGAACTAATAAAAGAAACAATTAATAAGACTGGATATTTATCATCATTAGAACAAGAAAATACAGTTGAAGCAGAAACAAGAATACAAAATATTGATGAATTTATAACCGAAGCGGTAGAGTTTGAAAGCGAATCAGCAGAGCCCACACTTAGAGAGTTTTTAGAAGGAATTACTTTAAGTGCAGATATTGATAACATGGAAAATAATGAAGAATCTGTTACATTAATGACTTTACATAGTGCAAAAGGATTAGAATTTCCGGTTGTATTTTTAGTTGGAATGGAAGAAGGCGTATTTCCTGGATATAAATCAATAGGAGAGCCAAAAGAAATTGAAGAAGAAAGAAGACTATGTTACGTTGGAATAACGAGGGCAAAAGAAAACCTATTTTTAACATGTAGCAGACAAAGAACAATATTTAATTCTACAAGTTATAATGCAGTATCAAGATTTCTTAAAGAAATACCAAGTTCTATGCTTGATGGATATGAACAAATTGAAGATTCAAATAGAAATACATTTGAAGACAATAATTATGAATGGCAATATGGAAAAAGTCATGATAATAGTTATGATAAAGAATATAGAGAATATAGAAATTCTTCAAATGATAATTACAAAGAAATAGCTATATCATCAAGAGATGGTAGTAAACAATTTCATTTTAGAAGTGCAGATAGTTTTTTAAATAGCTTAAACACCAAAAAAGATATTGATTTAAGCGGATATAAAGCTGGGGTTAAAGTATATCATAAAAAATTTGGCGAAGGTATAATTAATTATGTTGAGCCAGAAGAGGAAGACTTAAAAGTTGATATAAATTTTAATAAATTTGGACATAAAAGATTAATGGCAAAATATGCAGGATTAGAAATTATAAAATAAAGTAATAAGAAGAAAGAAAAAAATTATGGATTATAAGGATATTGTAAATGCATATAAAAATCAAAAATTAGATATTTCTGGATTGAAGCATGATTTAGAAGTGTCTAAAGACTTACATGGAAGAGAAAGATTTAGAACAGTATATCTTTCAGATAAAAATATTGACTTTAATACAAATGCGGTAAATTTACAAAGAATTCCTGAAAGTACTGATAGGGTTGAAGAATTTTATTCTGAATTAGAAAATCTACTAAATGATTATTATTCAATAATAATATATTTAATAAAATTAAATAAAACTTGGAAGTTTATGAAGCTTAATCCACAAGACTATTCTAATCCTAAATTTAATTCACTTAATATAAATGAAAAATTTCAAATGATAGAAGAATTAAACCGAAATTATTCAGAATATTTAAAGTACCAAAAAATAGCTGATATTAGAGATTATATAAGATTTAATGGAGAGTTAAGTGAAAATGAAATAAATAATCTACTTTTTATACAACTAATGTTTAATAATATTGATAATGAGGAAATTAAGAGAGAGTTTTTCTGTTTTGATAAAAAATTTTTAACATCACTTGTTGATTTTAAAAAAAGTAAAGTAAAAAGATTAGAAGATTATATGAAATCCAAAAGAAAAGCAGTTGCTAATGATTATAATAAGTATTCACAATTTTTTAATACAGAAGATTACAGAGACATTATGGAAAATTTATTACTAACAAGTAAAACTTTACATACTTCAATTTCCTATATTATAGGGGCATATTATGAATTATCAGAATCAGAAGCTGAAGAAAGTTATATAAATGAAGAATATTATAATATTACATCATTAAAAAACAAACATGCAAAAATGAATGTAATGGGAATAAAATTAGAAAACAAGAGAAAAATACAGTTAAAAGAGCATGAAAAAATTGAAGAAACGCAAAGAAAATTAATACAACTAAAGTTAAAACAAAATGACTTATCAAAAGAAAAGATAAAACAAGATGAACAAATTGAAAAAAAGAAAAAAGAACAGCAAATGATAAAAAACATGCAAAAAAAAGAATTGAATTTGAAAGAACAAGTAAATCCGTTAATTTTTTCATGGTTTGAAAGAGAAGATATAACTTTAACTAGAAGAGTAGGATCAAAAAATTTAGTGGCATTTTTTGAAAAAATAAAGCAAATAGAGATTGAAACAGGTATTAGAGTAAGTTTGTTCATTGTTACAAATACTGATAAAGAAATAACAATAAAAAGGTTACAAGAATTTCAAAAAAAGGCTAAAACAAATGGGTTACCAAATTTAATTGAAGGAGCTTTAGGAGGATATAGTTCTTTTAGAGTTAATAGTTTAGGAGAAGTTACAGATATTTCAATAATGTCTGATGAAAATAGAAATAAAATAATTAAATTACTTGAAAGGCCAGTTAGATTTTATTTACCAAAAGAAATAATAGATCATACTGAAAAAAATTATTTAAGATATCAGTTTACAACCAAAAAAGATCAAACAATTACTAAAAGCTTTTTATCAACGTGTATATCAAAAATATTAACAGATGAAAATATTAAAAGACAACCACTTCAATTATTACCATATATTGAAAAGGATTTAGCAGGAATTGATGTTTTACTTACTTCTCAATTGGAAGGTTTAAAGCAACTTCCAGAGTATTATAAATCAAAATATGAGATAGCACCTGGTAAAACGTTGAGAGTGAATATAGAAACATTTTATGATTTTATTGATAATAATATTAATATGATTTAGGAGGGATATTATGGATTATGACAATATTTATCCTAAAATAAAACTAGAAGATGATACAAAAAACGATTATGAAATTGAAATCTCAAGTAAAAAAAGACTTTTTAATAAAGTTAAACTATTACCTTCAGGAAATGAAAAAAATTTTAAAGTAACAAATTTTAGTATTGAAACATTATGGAAGATTAATGAGTTTAAAACATACCTTACAAATAAATTAGATGCGATTGCAAACAAAATATACAGTAGAAATAAGGTAAAAACTGTACAAACAAATATAGAAATACAAACTATTGATAATAATAATATTATAAAAAATATATCTGTTGCTTCAAGAAAATTAGGTATTATATCACCTATAATACCTAAAAAGTCAAGGAGAATAGATGAAAAATAAATAACAATAGGAGGTTTATAATGCTAATATCAAATGGAGTAACACTTAGATTTGGAAAAAGAGTACTTTTTGAAGACGTTACTATTAAATTTACAAAAGGAAATTGTTATGGTTTGATAGGCGCAAATGGTGCTGGAAAATCAACTTTCTTAAAAATTTTATCTGGTGAAATTGAACCTAATAAAGGAGAAGTATTATTAGATAAAGGAGAAAGATTATCTGTATTAAAACAAGACCACTATGCTTTTGAAGAATTTACTGTTATGGATACAGTAATTATGGGAAATCAAGAATTATATAAAATTATGAAAGAAAAAGATGCTATCTATAACAAACCAGATTTTTCAGAAGAAGATGGAATGAAAGCTGCTAAGTTAGAAGAAAGATTTTCTGAATTAGATGGATGGAATGCAGAATCAGATGGAGCTAAGCTTTTAAATGATTTGGGAATTGATTCTGAGCTTCATTATAAGTTTATGAAAGAAATTGAAGCTAGAGATAAAGTTAAGGTACTTTTAGCTCAAGCATTATTCGGAAATCCAGATGTACTTCTATTAGACGAACCAACTAATGATTTAGATGTAAAAACTATAAATTGGTTGCAAGATTTTTTAATTGATTTTGATAATACAGTAATTGTAGTATCACATGATAGATATTTCTTGAATAAAGTTTGTACACATATTGCCGATGTAGATTTTGGAAAAATAAAAGTATACCCTGGAAATTACGATTTTTGGTATGAATCTAGTCAGCTAGCTTTAAAACAAATGAAAGAAGCAAATAAAAAGAAAGAAGAAAGAATAAAAGAATTACAAGACTTTATAGCTAGGTTTGCTGCAAATGCCTCAAAATCAAAGCAAGCTACATCAAGGAAAAAATCATTAGAGAAAATAGAACTTGAGGAGATTAAACCATCAAATAGAAAATACCCATATATAGACTTTAAGCCAGACAGAGAACCTGGAAAAGAAATATTAGAAATAAAGAATATTTCTAAAACAATAAATGGAGATAAAGTTCTTGATAATATAAGTTTTACAGTTAAAAGAGATGATAAAATTTCAATATTGTCAGATAATGAAATCGCAAAAACAACATTATTTCAAATTATTGCTGGAGAATTAGAACCAGACTCTGGTGAGCTTGTATGGGGAACTACAATTACAAAAGATTATTTTCCAAAAGATAATAATTATATGTTTATGCAAGATATATCTTTAACTGATTGGTTAAGACAATATTCAAAAGATCCAGATGAAACTTATGTAAGAAGCTTTTTGGGAAGAATGCTTTTCTCAGGAGAAGAAGCTTTAAAAAAAGTTAATGTACTATCTGGAGGAGAAAAAGTAAGATGTGTGCTTTCAAAATTAATGCTTTCAGGTGCAAACTTCTTAATATTTGATGAACCTACAAATCATTTAGATATGGAATCAATTACTGCTTTGAATGAGGGAATGCAAAGGTTTAAAGGAATAATGCTATTTACTTCACATGATCATCAATTAACTCAGACGGTTGCTAATAAAATTGTTGATATAACAAATAATAATGTTATTGTTAGAGAATGCACTTATGATGAATATTTGGAAGAACAAAATAACAAGTAAAAATTAACAATAAATATATTATGAAAACAAACAAAGTTTAAATAATATTTAAAACTTTACATAAATACTATTTTTATAACTAGATAAATAGTTATAAAAATAGTATTTTTTATTCACAAATTGTTTAATTTTTGTGGATAAATATAATTGTTACTAAATAGTAAAGTAATTGAAATAAAAAAATAGAATGTAAACAAAATAATATAATTTGATTTTTAAGTAATCCCTAGAGAATAAGTATTCTTGTTATAGTAATGTAAATTGATTTATTGGTATTTACATACTAAAATATATTATATATTAATGTATTTTATTATAAGGAGAATACAAATGAAAGTTAGGAACTCAATAAAACTGTTTTTGGTATTAGGAATATTATTTGCATTGCTTCTAATTATTCCTTCAGCAGAAGCAGTGCCATTATCAGAAACTGATAATACGGCGAACTTTTATGGAATAAGATTAAGAGAAGGAGGTGCAGAGAGCAGTGGTACATTAACAGAAGAACAACAACTTCTATATGATACTTCGAGATATAAGTATGATATAGGTGATAATGAAACATTTAAAATAGTTGAAGCTCAAGACGGAGAAAATTATTCAAATGCATTATTTTGCCTAGATGCTAATAAATCTTTAGCCTCTAATGCTTCAGAAAGTTTAGAATACACAAATTGTGCTGATTTTTTTGATTCAACAGATGCTAATGTTAAATCATTATATTTTGGAACATCATTTTCGGATGATCCTGTATCTTGGAGATGGAATTATAGTGATTTATCAAGTTTACTTAAATGTTTATATCTTGAAAAGCAGAGTCCAGAAGCAAAAGATATGATTTTAAAAGCATATACAGAATACTTAAACGATAATGGTATTGAAGATATTACTTTTGAAGAAGTAAAAGCCTTATTAACAGATGATGATATTGATGTTGCTCAGCAATATGCAATTTGGCATTTTACTAATGGTGATGAGATTAATTATGAAGAAGAAACTTTATATAGTATTGATTTAACAACTGAAGATGACCAAAACGGATCATATACTGATATTACAGGAGATATGATACGACAAGAACTTATAAGTAACTATTCTGCATTTTTAATTGATTTAGCAACATCTTATTCAAGTGACGATTTAACATACCCTTCTATTAGTTATCAGTCTACAGCTTCTTCATTAATAGAAAATAATTATTATAAAATGGGACCATTTGAAGTAGTTTCAGGAAATATAAATAAAAATTACTATGATATAAAACTAATAGATCAAAATGGTAATGAAATTAATAGAGATGATTATATAATAAAAATTAATGATACAGTAGTAGAGTATAATGTTGATGATGATAATATGTTTGATAAAGAATACTATGTGTATATACCAATTTCAAATAATGATATTACTCAAGTAACTTTATCGCTAACATATAGAGAATATGAAACAACGGCACGTTTATGGAAAACAACAGTGGCATCAGATTCTCAAGAAATTTTATTATTAACACAAGAAGGAAATGATGTTGAGGAATCTCAAACATTTAATATTGAACAAATTGGAAAATATAATATTCAAGTTATTAAAGTTGATGCAAATGATAATACAAGACTTGAAAATGCAAAATTTGATATTAAAGTTGGAAGTATGTCTACTGTTACAGATTATACAGATGAAAATGGATTAATTGAAATTAATAATATAGATATTTCAAATACATATACTGAAACAATTTTGATTGAAGAAAAAGAAGCTCCAACATCAGAATATCAATTGTTAAGTGGTACTTTAATGATTGAAATAAATAAAGGCATTGAAGATAACAAATATAAAGTTACAAGTATAAATGTAGTCTCTCCTGTTAATGGAATTTCGGTTGTATTTGATAAAGCAAATCAACTTATAACTGTAACAGCTCAGAATACCAAAGAAACAACAGTTGAAAATGGAAGTTATGAATTAGAAATAATAAAAACAGATGAGAGTGGAAATACAATTACTGATGGTACAGCTAAATTCGGAATTTCTATAAATGGAGGAAGTCAATCAGAAATTACAACTAGTTTGGGGATTGGTTCATATGGAAATATAAATATTACAACAGAAACAAGTGATACAATAACAATAACAGAAAATGAACCACCAGAAGGATATGCTAAATTAATAGATAGTTTAACTTTAACTGTAAATAAGGAAATTGTTAGTAATAGATATGCTGTAAGCAGTATTAATTTAACAGGTGAAAATGGAGAAGCTACTTTAAGTGGAAATAAAATAACAGTAAAAGTAAAAAATCAAAAAGAAGAAACCCCACCAGCAAAAACAGGAAATTACGAATTAGAAATAGTAAAAACAGATGAGAGTTGGAACAGAATAAC
>AUXO012084134.1_pt1 | contig 15983 bp, 14 predicted proteins | sample 768731 | NCBI WGS metagenome assembly AUXO01 (sample SAMN02715735, study PRJNA202380) | gut metagenome | biome: sheep rumen | host: Ovis aries | place: New Zealand: Palmerston North
TCTGTCATGCACTTTCTGAGCTTTGCGATATCTTTATAGTCGATAGTTTCTGCTCTGTCTACGCAGAACATACAAACCTTCTTACGACCTCTCTTCATAGGTCTTGCAGAATTCTTTTCCATGTCGTTTTCACTCCTGTCTGTAATATGATATGATCGTTCGTGTTAAAATCAGAATGGTACTCCGTCGTCGCTGAGCACTTCCTCATAATCGGCGATATCACCGATAGAAAGCGACTCGTTTGAATTATCCTGCTGTCTTGGCTGCGCTGCGGGAGCATTATTGCTGCGGTAGTCATTTCCGCCGTAGCTGTTGTTCTGTGAATAAGAAGAACCGCCCTGCTTTGGCTCGCCCGTGAAGCTCACACTGTCAACATAGACCTCGGTAACATAATGCTTGCTGCCGTTCTTATCGTCATAAGTCCTTGTTCTCAGATTACCCTCAATAGCGATCATACGTCCCTTGCTGAAATATCTTGAAATGAATTCAGCCTGCTGACGCCATGCAACACAAGTGATGAAATCCGTCTGTCTTTCCTCACCCTGTTTTGAAAAGTTTCTGTCTACTGCAATATTGAATGTAAGCACAGAAACTCCGCTGGGTGTCTGTCTGAGATCAAGATCCTGTGTGATCCTTCCCATTAAGATAACTCTGTTAAGCATAAACTTTCCCTTCTTTCGTTAAACCGGACTTTTGCTTTTTCAAACTGTTACTTACTTTACTGTAACGAGGAAACGGATAACGCCGTCTGTGATCCCAAGAACTCTCTCAAGCTCTGCAGGGAACTCAGGCTTAGCTGTGAATGTCCACAGAACATAAGTGCCCTCCGTCTCGTAGTTGATAGCATAAGCCAGCTTACGCTTGCCCCAGTTGTTCATCTCAACTTCCTCGGCATTGTCCTTGATCATACCATCAAACTTCTCGATAAGAGCTGCGCCCTCATCCTCAAGCTTTGCACTGAAAACAATCATAGCCTCGTACTTTTCGTTGATCTTTGCCATCTTTATTGCACCTCCTTCTGGATTTCGCCTGCACCTTACGATACAAGCAAGGATACTAAAAGATTATAACACAAAACCCGCCCGATGTCAACGGGCAGGTTTTTATAAAGATGAATATTTTGTAAATTTTACAGTATCCTATTGAACAAAAATACCGTTCCTATCACCAGCGAGGTGAAAAAGCCATACCCAACGAGAGCATACGCCCATGAAACGCCGCCCTTTGCAGCGATCCTTTCCTTAACCTCTTCCTCACCGTCCGAGGTCTTTCTTATACGGGTTATATCGCTCTTGGCTTTGCGGTAATAGAAATAATTAGCCATAAGTCCCGAAACGATCTTCCACATCATCAGCACATACCAGCTAACATCGGCGATCATCTTGAAAGTACCGCTGGTGGTATCAAAAGAGAACGCTATCTTGAAGCCTGCATAGCCTACTGCGAACTGTGCTATCATCATCGGCACTGTAAGAGCAGCGCAGACGATAAGCGAGATCATTCCCAGCACCTTCATTTTCCTGAACAGGTAATATACCTCGGGAAACAGGAATGCGCCTATATTCAGCGACAGCTTTCCGCCGTACTTTCCGAACCTGATAAAGCTCATAAGAAATGTAAAGGGATTTGACTTTACATACCCGGCATAGTCCTCGAGCTTGATCCCGTCGATAACAGAGTCCTTATCGTAGACAGTTCTTTCACCAAAAGGTGAAAACTCTACCCTGCCATCATTTGTTTCTCCCGAATAAGTCCCCTGCTTGCTTTCACGGTCTTCAGTTTCCTCGACCGTTTCGTGCAGGGCAGTTCCGCAGCTTTCGCAGAACAGCTTATCCTTATCGTTATTATAGCCGCACCGTCTGCATCTGATGCCGTCAGCATTCTCTTCCTTTGTCCAGGAAGCGCCCTTTTCGTGCAGTTCTTTATTGACGCACTCACCTGCCTGCTTATAGCATTCACGGTGATAAGGCGTACCGCACTCGGGGCAAACGACAACATCATCATTTTCAGCAAAGCTGTTTCCGCAGATGATACATTTTGATCCGATATAATCAGCCATTGTCCATATCCTTTCCATGAAAAGTATACATATTTCAATTCATTATAGCACACTTTTTTTCAAATTACCATAGTTTTTTTATTTTTTTCTTTACTTTTACGAAAAAAAGTTCTATAATATACATTAAGATGTTTTAAGGAGATTGATAAAATGGTATTTTTGGAGAACCTCAGGTCGCAGCTCACAGCGATGAAGCCTATCATTAAAGAGCTGGGTGACGTATACGATATCGAAAACTCAAAGGAAAGAATAGAGGAGCTGCATGAAAAGGCTGCCGAGCCGGGTTTCTGGGATGATCTTGAAAAGTCTCAGGAGGTGCTCCAGGAAACAAGGGCTCTTGAAGGCAAGCTGGAGAAATACAAGGATTTCACCACTTCTTACGATGATATAGAAGTAATGCTGGAAATGGCTGCCGAGGAAGATGACGACAGCATGATCGAGGAGATACAGCAGGAGGTCGAAAAGCTCAAGGAAAAGCTCGATGAGGCTTCGCTTGCTACACTTCTCACAGGTGAATATGACAAATCAAATGCGATAATCGAGCTGCACGCAGGCGCAGGCGGAACAGAGGCGCAGGACTGGACGGAAATGCTGTTCAGAATGTACACACACTGGGCTGAAAAGCACGGCTTCAAGGTATCAACGCTTGATTTCCTTGAAGGGAGCGAAGCAGGACTTAAAAGCGTTACGCTCATGGTAGAGGGTGAAAACGCTTACGGTTACCTGAAAAGCGAAGCAGGAGTTCACAGACTTGTGCGTATCTCCCCTTTCAACGCAGCAGGTGCAAGGCAGACTTCATTTGCAGCAGCAGATGTTATGCCTGAGATAGATGATACCATTGAAGTGGATATTCGTCCCGAGGATATTGAGATGCAGGTGTTCCGTTCCTCAGGAGCAGGCGGTCAGCATATAAACAAGACCTCCTCTGCTGTAAGACTTATCCACAAGCCGACAGGTATCGTAACTTCCTGCCAGACTCAGCGAAGCCAGTTCCAGAACCGTGAATACGCTATGAAGCTGCTCAAGGCAGAGCTTGTTAAGATAAAAGAGCGTGAGCACCTTGAAAAGATTAGCGACATCAAGGGAGTTCAGAAAGAGATCGCATGGGGCTCGCAGATAAGGAACTATGTGTTCATGCCTTACACGCTCGTTAAGGACGTTCGCACAGGTTATGAAACGGCGAATGTTGATGCTGTAATGGACGGTGACCTTGACGGATTTATAAACGCTTATCTCAAAGCACTTTCACTTGGTGAGATAGAAAAGAACTGATAAAACAAATAAGCTGCCGCACTTAAACCACAAAGTGCAGCAGCTGTTTTTTTATTTTATGACCTTTTTCTTCTTTTTCGCCTTTCTCTGCGAATCGGTAACATATTCGGGCGTATCAACAAACACTCTCTCGTCGTGAGTATCAAGGTATACGTCCTCAGGGTTCTCCTCGCCTCTCTGGTCGTAGTAAGGCTGGATTATGTACTTTCTTACTATCGGGTAGCAGCAGCAGCAATCGACGTAAGCGATGAACGAGAACGGGAATATCGCCGCAAAAATGAGTGATACCGGGAAGAACAGCAGCAACAGCGACATAAGCGCAACATATATCACCAGGAATGCAAGTGAACGCTTCAGCCCGAGGTAAACGAGAATAAACGAGTTTTTAAGTATCTGCTTTACCTTGAGGTTTGTGGAGCTGACCATTATGAATATGTAGCCGCTCATCATTATAAGCACCAGCATAAACGCTATGCTTATGAACATAGGCGCATACATCATCGGCATTTCCTTTGCCCAGCTCCAGTAAAACGGTATTCCCACAAGAAAGCCTGCTGCAAAGATAGTATTTATCAATCCGAATACAACGCCCTGCTTGAAGTTCTGCTTGAATGCTTTCCAGAAATCCGCAAAAAGATATGCGTGCCTTTCCTGATAATAGTTCCTGCACACCTTGGTCATTGCAGCTGTTGCAGGACCGATAGTTATTATCGGTATACAGAAAAGGAAGTATATGAAATTGAGTGCTAACAGCTTCCAGAAATGCGTAAGGTAAATGCTCGCATACTTAACAAAGCCTGTTTTTTCACGGGGCGCTCTGAGCACACCGCCGTGGTTTTCGTTTCTTGGGAACAATGCCATTTAAAAGATCAGTCCTTTATTTTTATATTTCCTTACCTATCTGCTTTGACAAGCAGCTGTTTACTTTATCCACCATTCAGGCGTTATATCGCCCAGCTTTACGTGCAATCGACGTAAGCGATGAACGAGAACGGGAATATCGCCGCAAAAATGAGTGATACCGGGAAGAACAGCAGCAACAGCGACATAAGCGCAACATATATCACCAGGAATGCAAGTGAACGCTTCAGCCCGAGGTAAACGAGAATAAACGAGTTTTTAAGTATCTGCTTTACCTTGAGGTTTGTGGAGCTGACCATTATGAATATGTAGCCGCTCATCATTATAAGCACCAGCATAAACGCTATGCTTATGAACATAGGCGCATACATCATCGGCATTTCCTTTGCCCAGCTCCAGTAAAACGGTATTCCCACAAGAAAGCCTGCTGCAAAGATAGTATTTATCAATCCGAATACAACGCCCTGCTTGAAGTTCTGCTTGAATGCTTTCCAGAAATCCGCAAAAAGATATGCGTGCCTTTCCTGATAATAGTTCCTGCACACCTTGGTCATTGCAGCTGTTGCAGGACCGATTGTGATTATCGGTATACAGAAAACAAAATATATGAAATTGAGCGCTAACAGCTTCCAGAAATGCGTAAGGTAAATGCTCGCATACTTAACAAAGCCTGTTTTTTCACGGGGCGCTCTGAGCACACCGCCGTGGTTTTCGTTTCTTGGGAACAATGCCATTTAAAAGATCAGTCCTTTATTTTTATATTTCCTTACCTATCTGCTTTGACAAGCAGCTGTTTACTTTATCCACCATTCAGGCGTTATATCGCCCAGCTTTACGACTCTGCCGGTAGTATGATCCGCAAGTATCTCGATATCGTAGTATCTTCCCGGCATAAGCTGCACCATAAGCTCTCGGCAGGCACCGCACGGCGCACCGTTTGAGCCGTCGGGCAGGATACAAAGCACCTTGTCTATCTCCTGCTCACCGTTGGTCAGCATATTGAATACGGCATTTCTTTCGGCACAAATACCGAGCGAAGAACAGGTATCTATGCAAACTCCCGTATAAATCTTCCCCGATTTTGAACGAACTGCTGCTGCGACCTCACCGCAGGTAACATAATCGGATACCTTGCGTGGTGCAAGCACAGCCTTTGCAGCTTCGTACATTTCTTCCCATATCTTATCCATTTTATACCCCATAATTTCTATTCTGCATTTATTCTTATTACAGCTTGTTTATCAGCAGCGCACTCAGGCAGTCAAGTCCTGCACAAAGTGCCATTACAGCTTCAAGCACGGCAAACTTGGTGCAATACAGCTTTACCTGTTCCTTCAAGCCCTGCTCCTGCCTGTCCGAAAGAGTGAACAAGGCATAGGTATTTGAAAGGCAGACCGCTTCTCTTGCTGCAAGTGCAAGCGCTGCACTTGAAATGATAGCATTTGGCAAAGAGCCTGCTGTGCAGACGGCAATTGCTTTTGCGCCGCTGTGAAGATACAGCTGAGAGAGCATCACTCCCATTCCTATCCCCCTTACGCCAAGCGCAGCTGCGGACATAAGATGTCCCACGGGACAAAACCCCGAGAGGAATATAACGAACAGGAAAAGCGTAGATGAGCTGAGCGTTCTTAAAAGTATAAGTGAAAAGCGCTGCTCACTTCTTAGAAGTACAAAACCGCTGCCCAGCTTTTCAAGCCTTTGAGCAAAAGACTGCTCCATAGCACCGTAAATTATGCTGCCTACCGCTGCTCCCAGAAGTATAACGGCAAGCATAGAGCCGTACATTTTGGCTGAGATGCTTAGTTTTTTTCTTATATGCATATACATCACCCTCTCTGGTAAATGTATATGCGGTCAAGCTGTGATTATTCTACTTTGAAAGCTCGTAAGCTCTGTTTGTGCAAGCCTTGCAGCACTCTTCAACAGCCTTTGAAAGACCGTTTTCACGGAGCTTTTCAAGCCCTGCGATAGTTGTTCCGCCTTTTGAGGAGACCATTTGAATAAGCTCATCAAGGCTCCTGCCGCTGTCGGTTATCATTTTTGCCGAGCCTATAAGCGACTTTGCGAACAATTCCTTTGCGGTGTCCTCATCAATGCCGACGCTTTTAGCATAGTCAACAAAATACTGAGTATACAAATATATAAATGCTGGAGAAGAACCGTTTATAGCGATTATCTCCTTCATTTTATCCTTATCTATCACCTTGCTTATTCCTCCCGAGGAGAAAATTTTACAAACAAGGTCAAATTCCTCATCGCTCACGCTGTCCGAGCGTGAAAGTGCAGTTGCACCTTCTCCGAGCAGGAACGGGGTATTTGGCATTACCAGCACGACCTTAGCGCCGCTGACTGTTCTTTTAGCATAATACTCGTCAGTTATGCCTGCAAGTATCGAAACAATCACGGTTTCAGCTGTTACTGCACTTGCAGCCTCGTCCAGCACCTCATCGAGCTGCTGCGGTTTTATTGCGAAGAACACATACTTACAGTTCTTAACAACGTCAGCTGCGCTGCCTAATGCCTGAACGCCAGCTGCTTTGGCTTTTTCAAGAGCCTCATCGAACTTATCATAAGCAAAAAGTCTGATATCCTTGCTCATATCGCTTGAAAGGATACCATTCATTATAGCCATACCCATATTTCCGCAGCCAATAAAACCAACATTCACCATGAAAGCCAACTCCTTTTACTCATATAAATAGTATTATACACCATTTTTCTGATTATTGCAAGCATTAAACCATTTTTACGGCAATAAAAAACGAGGAAAGCTATTTTCCTCGTTTTGCATATTTGAATATCAGCTTGCTCCTGCGCTGCTCCTGACCGTTCTCTTATACGCCGCAAGACACACGGGGAGCACTATAAACATCAGCGGCAGATCGACCGCAAGCTCCAGCGCATTTTTAGCTGCCCTTGCCACGACAGCTGAAGAATACGCAGCTTTGGGGATAAAGCCGTAGTGCAGCAGTAATGCGGTATTGATAAACAAATTGATGATAACGACATCAAGGGACCTTGCTATCACCATTCTCAGATACATAGTTATATCCTTGCCTTTAACACGGATAGGATGAACGCTGAACTTATGGTACAGGCAAACGCCGTAGATAAGTCCCTGCAGGCCTGCAACGAGAGTGAACGCGGGGAAAAATCCGCCTGTCGGATGCACAATAAAGCCTACCAGATCACAAGCAAAACCTGCAAAAACGCTTACCGCAGGACCAAACAGCATACCTATAACGGCAATTGCAACAAACGCAAAGTTCAGCTTGGTATACCCGATATCGATAGAGAATGATTCAATAAGCATGGATACAGCGATAAACGATCCCGTTATTGCCATGCTCTTTATGCTTTTGAATTCCTTTGCCGAAGTTTTGAACATACTAAAAAAGCTCTTCATAAATATTCCTCCTTATGCGAGCTGTCGCTTTGTGCATAATGGAAATTTATGAAAAGCTCCTATTACACATTCAGCGGGATGCGAGATCTAAACCGCAAGGACCTGCATGATGCATTTCCTTTTCGTCCCGCCGGCAACTCCCCGTCCGTCAGGCACTTAACGCTTAGATCTCTACTCTGTTATTATCGTGTGTGTTATATCAGAATGCAGTTTTATTAAGGATCTCGTACAGATCGTCCTCGAAAGGCTTTGTCATCTTAAGAGCCTCCTGGATATCTACATCGTAAACTTCACCCTTCTTAAATCCGCAAACCTTGTTGCCAATGCCCTGCTCAAGCAGTTCAACAGCATGATAGCCAAGTCTTGTAGCAGCAACTCTGTCTCTGAGTGTAGGAGCGCCGCCTCTCTGAACGTGACCAAGAACAGTAGCTCTTGATTCAACGCCTGTAAGATCCTGAAGTGTCTTGGTTATGTAATCTGTCTTGCCGACTCCCTCGGAAACTACAACGATGAAGTGAGTCTTTCCGTGAGCCTTTGCAGCGATCATTCTCTTAGCGATCTCGTCAAGGTCATAATCCTTTTCAAGAGTGATGCAAGCAACAGCGCCGCAGGCAACCGCTACGTTTATAGCGATATGACCGGCCTTTCTTCCCATTACCTCAACAACAGAGCATCTGTCGTGTGAAGCAGCTGTATCGCAGATCTTATCGATCATCTGTGTAGCTGTATTCATAGCTGTATCATAACCGATAGTATAATCTGTGCAGGCAATATCGTTATCGATAGTTCCCGGGATACCTATGCAAGGGATACCCTGTGCAGAAAGATCAGCTGCGCCTCTGAAAGAACCGTCACCGCCGACTACGACGATACCGTCAAGTCCCATTTTAACGCAGTTATCCTTAGCCTTTTTAACGCCCTCGATATTCCTGAACTCGTTACATCTTGCTGTATAAAGGCAGGTACCGCCTCTCTGGATGATGCCTGAAACTGTCATTGCGTTCATTTCAATAACATCACCGTTGAGCAGTCCGTTATATCCTCTCATTATTCCTACGACTTTCATGCCCTTGTTAAGACCTGAACGGCAGACAGCTCTGACTACCGAATTCATTCCCGGGGCATCGCCGCCGCTTGTAAGTATACCGATTTTCATGTGTTTTCCTCCTTCATATTTAAGCAAAGAGTGCTATAATTCCCCGAATATCATAACACAAAGCCCCTGAATTGTCAAGGGCTTTGCAGTTTGTTTAACATTGTTTTTACTATTTTATTGCTGACCTTCGCCGCCGCCCTGCTGCTGTTGCTGCTGCTGAGGCTGCTGTGTGTTTGCAGTTACAGGGTTTTGGGTCTGCTGGTCGGCCTGAGTCTGCTGAGTCTGCTGTGTAACAGGGGCGGTCTGCTCTTCCTTGGTGGTTGTCTGAACGGTAGTATTTCTTCCGTCAGAAACGTATACGATGAGGATCTCGCCCTTCTTGACATTGATCTTATTGCCCGGAATGATGCTTGTACCTGTAATTGAGCCTGCCATCTGGCTTCCGTAGATCTCGGTGACCTTATACTTGATATTAAGCTCATTGAGCTGATCGAGATAAGATTTCTGATCTAAGCCGTAGTAAGACGGAACAGAAACATTTTCAGGTCCTGCGCAAACTTTCAGCACAAGTGGATTTTTCTTAGCGGGATCGTAATGTGTATTCTTAGGTATGCTTTGCTCGTAAACGATATTTCTTTCGTCGGTATCGGAGTAGAAATAATCTATCTGCAGATCAAAATTATTGCCTATTTGCTGTTTTACTATATCTATCCTTACTCCGACCATATCAGGCATTACCGCTCCGTCTCCGAGTCCCTCATCACTGCTGTCCTCATGCGATGAGCTTTCGGCTGCCTTTGAAGATACCTCGCTGCTTTCCTGCGAGCTGTAATCAATGATTATGACCGATGACGATGAGCTGTCGGCATTCTTTGAAGGGCCTGAGAAAAGCAGATAGAGCAGGAATATGCTAAGACCAAGTATGATAGCGATACAGATCCAGCCGATTATAAGGGCTGTACTGTTTTTCTTCCTGACCGGCTTTTCATTTCTCTGCTGAGGTCTTTCACGAACGGGAGCGTTCTTGCGCTCTCTTGGTATATGCTGCACGGGAATAGTCTGTGTTGAGCCTTTTTCCATTTCGATATGCTGCCTGGAGCGCTGTTCAAACAGAGCCGAAACAAACTCGGTGACAGTTCTTATCCTATCCTCGCCTCTGACAGCCATAGCATTTGCGATAACCCTCGAGATATGCGGTGAGATGCGTGGATTTATCCTTGCAGCCTCGACAAGAGTATCGTTTCTCGTTCTTGTCTGAGCATCAAGCGGCATACAGCCTGTAAGTATCCTGTAAAGCACGGCAGCGATAGCATAAACGTCCGTCCAGGTTCCCTGCCATTCAAGCGATGAATACTGCTCGGGTGCTGTATAGCCCGAATAGAACTCAGGCAAAAGCCCTGTATTTGAAGTTCTGATAGAGCTTATGCAAAAGCCTGTCAGCTTCAATTCTCCGTCGGTAGTAACTATTATATTCTCGGGAGAGATGCCCCTGTGGATAATACCTGCGTTATGGATTATGCTGAGCGTTGTGAAAAGCGGAACAAACAGCTTTTTCACCTGCTCCCAGCTGAGAAATCCCGTATTTGACTGAAGAAATTTCTTGAGCGAAACGCCTTCAACATACTCAAGCACCACATAAGTAGTGTTATTGGCTGTGAACATATCCTTTGCAGTTGCGATGTTATGCAGGTTGCGCATTTTTGAGAGCGTTCTGTTCACATCGGCAAACTCGGACATGAACGTTTTATACTTAGCAAGGCAGTCCCTATTTACAATAAGCTCCTGCGTGCTGCTGTCACGCTCGCAAAGCGTATCAGGCATATATTCACGGCAAACGCATTTGCACTTGCCGACCATATCATAGCATATATATGAAGCACCCTCGCCGTTATAGGAGAGCATCTTACCGATTATGTATCTGTCATCCAGCACTGTTTTAGGCGCAAGGTACGCCTGAAGATGTGCGGTATTCTCTGTATAGCTGCAATACTGACACTGCCCGTTTTCATCGAGCATGTTCATACAGCCCATACAAAGCTCTTCCTTTGGGTCCATACCCAACCTCCTCAAAATAATTTATCACTTTATATTAACAAAAAAATCGCTTTAAGTCAAGCAATATAAGAAAACTGTAGGTATTATGAAACAATTTGTTTTAATTTTGTAACATATCACAACAAGATATTGTGCAAATTATTTATAAAAAGCACAACAGTTATGTATAAATTGTTATTTTGCTTATTAAATTCTCAATTTGGTGAAAATGCGATGAAAAATTGTGTTTTTATTTGACAAGGCATTTCCAATGGTTTATAATAATGCAGTAAAAACAGAAAACAGGAGGCGGCAATAAGCCGATCAGAACATGGACGAAAGAAACAACTACAACTCAGGTCTTGATGACCTGGACAGACAGTATCAGCGACAGCTTGATGAGTTCAGCCGAATGGACGGCACCGATTACTCAGACGGCTCTGTTGATCTGGAATTCACACAATACGACAACAACGCTCCCTATCGAAGCAGCCGTCCCTCAGCCTATCCGGGCAGGCCGCAGCAGCGGCAAAGCTATGCTCCGCCACGGCACACAACTGCGCAGCCACGAAGGAACAATAATGCTTCAAAGCCACGTTCGGGCTCAGGCAGCAAAATGCGCAGAGAAAGACCTGCAAAGCAGAATGCACAGAGTATGCAGCCAAGAGAAAGAGCTTCTCAGCAGGCAATGCTCAACAGCGCTTACCCCCAGCAGCCGCAGCGAGCTGAAACTTCAAGGCAGAACTATTCAAAGGGAGGAAACGGTCCATTGGAGGAAAAGAAGGGTTCACCCGTAAAAAAGGTGCTCATAGCGCTTATCTCGATAACAGTTGCGATAATAATCATACTCAACATCGTGCTTTTGTATCTTGTGGGCAAGGTGAATGTTGTTGACACCAAAAAGCGTGATGATTCGATAAAAGCATTCATGAAAAGCGATGATGTCAAGAACATACTCGTAATAGGTTCTGACACGAGAGATTTTTCGCAGGCAGGCAGAACTGACGTTATGATAGTGCTTTCGATAAACAAGAAAAAGAAGCAGATAACGATGATGTCGCTTATGAGGGATCTTTATGTTCCTATCGTCGGGTACGCAAGCGACGGGACAAAGATGTATAACGACGATGAACCCGACGGGCTTTACCGTGACAAGCTCAACGCCGCTTATGTTTACGGCGGTGCAGAGCTGCTGATGGACACGATAAAGTATAACTTCGGACTGGAGATAGACGATTACATATACATTGATTTCAGCTCGTTTGTGGATATAGTAGATTCGATAGACGGAATTGAGCTTGACATTACGAGCGAAGAAGCCGAGTATATGAACGTTTGTACCAGGGAGCAGAACAGAGTTATGGGCAACCCCGAAAAGCAGGACTATCTGCAGGCAGGCGGAAAGCAGCTGCTCAACGGAAACCAGGCTCTCTCTTACGCAAGGCTCAGAGCTGTGGGCAACGCAGATTTCCAGCGTACACAGCGCCAGAGGATAGTTATGAGCAAGATAATCGAAAAGGTAAAAGCCTCGGGACCGATAACAAAGTTCAGCTTCCTGAAATCTTCATTGAAGAGCATGACCACCAATATGTCACGCTCGGATCTGTTCTTCTATGGCTACAAAGCGCCTTTCTACCTGGGCTATGAGATAAAGGAGCTGCGTATCCCGGCGGACGATGATTTTGAATACGGCACGCACAACGGCGGACAGTCAACGCTTGATGCCGATCTTGACAAGTGCAGAAAGCTGATAGAACAAAATCTTTTCTGAATACAAAACTGAACGAGATCTATAAAGAATCAAAGCGGCAAAAAAGGCAGCGTAACTATCATCACGCTGCCTTTTTGTTATTTACAGGTTTTCGGGGTAGGTCATCGTTGAGGTGTAATACAGGAAATTGTTATCGCTGTCAAACGATACATCAAGTATCACCTGCTGTTCATCGCCCGAATCATTTTCATACCAGTATCTGAATCTGTATGTTCTCAGCTCACCGGTATACGTTATGCTGTACGCTTTAAGGTCTATCTCGTCGTTTACCTTGTTGTAGGAAGTGCCCTTATCAAACTTATCAAGGTTTATCAGATTATCGCTCTTAACCCCCCTGACATCGCCTTTGAGCAGTTTAAAGTCACAATACTTTACAGTTTCTATATGCTGCTTTTTATCGACTTTTATCAGCACAGCCCACTCGGGATATGTCATGCCGTCTACCTTGACAGAGTCCTCACTCTCACGGACATAGTCAAACTCAAGCGACTTATTAAGCCCCGAAAAAGCGGATTTATCCTTGAAATGCTCATCGAGCTTGGTTTCGGCTACTGTCACGGTACTGCCCACATATTCGGAAACCTTGCCTGCGAGCTTTTTTCCCTTACCGCTTGAAATGCTCATGACAAGTGTTATGATTATGAGCGCAAGCAGGATAAACACTATTACCGCAAGTATTACTTTCAGTTGTTTTGCGCCGAATCTGCTCCGCAGCTTTTCGGCTTTACCGAGTTTTGAAGTTTCAAGGGGATTTTTAGTCTTATTCTTTTTGGAAAACAGCTTTGTCGAGAGCTTGGTAGTCTCGGCATTTTCTTTAATAACAACTCCGCAATTGCTGCAAACGTTGTCTTTATCGCCTATTTTCTTTCCGCATTTAGGACAATCCACAGCTGCACCTCCCCTGTTGCTTTTCTATATTTACTGACATTATATCACAGTTTCTTTTCAAAGTCAACAAAGCAGCGGACAAATTTGATGCAGCATTTTTTCACAGAAAAATGCCCCGAAGCATCAAAAGAACTTCGGGGCAGGTATATTTTACAATTGATGTTCAGTCAAGCCATACGCAGTCGACGACATCACGATCCACCTTAACGAGCTTTTCGTCCACAAAAGCTGCTGCCCAGCCGTGTTCCTCGTCCCACGGACAATTGAGCTGCATGATAACACAATACGGAACATTCTGCGATTCGTAGGGCGTATCGCCCGATTGGCTTTTTGCGTATATCGCATCTTCAAGCACATAGATCCTGACATCTGTTCCAATGAAATCAACAAGATCCCGTGGAGTTTTAAGCTGCGGCCAGTATGCTTTGTTTTCCTCCTCGTCATCGGGTCCCCATTGTTCATACATATCATCGTAATACAGGCGAATGAAAGCCTCCAGCATTTCATTTTCAAGCTGCGGGTCCCATTTCTCGATAAGCCTTTTGCAGTAAAGATCGCTTATTTCCTCATCGTCGATATCAACATCGATCTCAAATGTCTGCGGATCAAGCAGTGTTTCGTTTGGCATGATTCTTCTCCCCATTAGTTTTTATTATATAAGCGTCATCTGGTCGGGATCTTCGATCTCCTTGGCAAAGCTGCCTGCAACAGGAATAGTCTTGCTTCTGAACTTGGAAAGCTCTGCTGCCTTTTCCTCGCTGATAAGGAACGCCTTTTCAACGGTCGATTTTGCCTTGCAGGTCATTACCTGAACACCTATGGTATCTCTTGAAGCCTTTGGCATGAGCAGCGCTGTATCAAAGATCATCGCTCTGCCGTTGGTGGTGCGCAGCATGATGTTCGCATTTTCATCCACCCTGAACATCTTTACCAGCTTGACCTTGCCGGAATATGCATTTGCCAGCTTCTTTCGGTTTGTCTTGGTCGCATAGGAATCGAGTGCTACCTTGGCTACCTTTCCGTTTTCAAAAACAAATATCATATAGCCCTTATAGTCGGTAGTATTCACCGCAAACACGACATTTTCGTCCTTTTCAAAGCCCAGCTTTGCAGGAATATAATCTCCCATTGCGGAAGCCTTAGTATCAGGGAACTGCGAGAGCTTTGCCTTGTAAACAGAGCACTTATCCGAGAAGAACAGCAGCTCGCTTTTATTTGTAGTTTCGGCGTGCTGAGAGATATAGTCGCCTTCCTTGAGCTTCTGGTCGCTTGCCATTCGCAGCGACTGCGGAGTGCACTTTTTAAAGTAGCCCTCACTTGAAAGGAATATCTCACACGGATAGTCGGGTATCTCTTCCTCGACATCTATCTCAACTATGTCAGATGCGTAGTAATAGCCTGTTTTTCTTGGCTGAGCGTACTTCTTTTTCACCTCTTCAAGCTCTTTGATGATGACCTGCTTTATCTTTCTTTCGCTTTCAAGAAGCGCTGCAAGGCGGTCTATCTCCTCCTCAAGAGCCTTGGTCTCCTCGGTACGCTTTAAAATGTATTCTCTGTTAAGGTGGCGCAGCTTTATCTCAGCCACATATTCAGCCTGTATCTCGTCGATGCCAAAGCCTATCATAAGGTTTGGCACAACGTCGGATTCCTCCTTGGTCTCACGGACTATCTTTATTGCCTTGTCGATATCAAGCAGGATCTTTCCAAGACCTTTGAGCAGATGCAGCTTATCCTGCTTTTTCTTCATATCGAACGCAGTTCTGCGCTTAACACAGCCTATACGGAACTGCACCCATTCATTTATTATGTCATAAACGCCCATTACCTTCGGGTAACCCTTGACAAGGATATTGAAGTTGCAGCTGAAGGTATCCTCAAGCGGTGTCTGCTTATACAGCTTCTGCATCAGCTTGTCCACCTCGACGCCCTTTTTAACGTCGATAGCTATCTTCAGACCGTTGATATCGGTCTCATCTCTTATGCCCGATATCTCTCTTATCTTATTAGCCTTGATAAGCTGACGTATCTTGTCTATTATAGCCTCGACATTGGTAGTGTAGGGTATCTCGGTTATCTCGATACACCTTTCGGTCTTATCAAAATCATACTTTGCACGAAGTCTTACCGAGCCTCTGCCTGTGCGGTATATCTTGTCCAGCTCCTCCTCGTCGTAAAGCATATTTGCTCCGCCGGGGAAATCAGGACCTTTGAGCGTTTCAAGCGCATTGAACTCGGGGTTTTTCATAAGCCCTATGGTAGTGTCGCACACCTCACCGAGATTGAACGGGCACACCTGGCTCGCCATAGAAACGGCGATACCTGCATTTGCATTTACAAGTATCGTAGGGAATGTAGCAGGGAAAAGCGAGGGCTCGGTAGTGGTGTTATCATAGTTTGGTACAAAATCCACCGTGTCCTTATCTATATCCCTGAAAAGCTCATCACATATAGGCTCCAGCTTTGCCTCGGTATAACGTGAGGCAGCATAAGCCATATTCTTTGAATACTGCTTTCCGAAGTTACCCTTGCTTAGCACATAGGGGTGCAGCAGCGCTTCGTTTCCTCTTGAAAGACGCACCATTGTTTCATAGATAGT
>AUXO015913621.1_pt1 | contig 15983 bp, 14 predicted proteins | sample 768731 | NCBI WGS metagenome assembly AUXO01 (sample SAMN02715735, study PRJNA202380) | gut metagenome | biome: sheep rumen | host: Ovis aries | place: New Zealand: Palmerston North
CTGCTTGGAAACCTTATTCTCTCAGTTACTGTTACTGGTACTATTGAGGCTATAAAGGCTGTAGATGGTGAGGAAGGTGTAAGCCTTCAGTATCTCCAGACAGGTGTTGACGATGAGACTGCAACTGATAGATATGTAGTAACAAATTCTTCTGCTGTTCTTAAGTGGGAGTCTACATCTGTTACAAACTGTAAGACAAGCAACGATGTTCTTGCTAATATCGTTCCTGTTGATCCAACAGTTACAACAGATGGTACAGATAACGTTACCATTACTAAGGTTGGAAAGTTCTATCTGTTCATTATAACAGATAACGGTAGATCAGCTCAGATTAAGTCTGTTAAGATTTCTGCAGATTATGATCTTTCAAGAAATCTTACTGATATGATCTATGATCTCTATGTATATGATGGAACAACAAGACTTGCTGCTGCTACAGCTACTATGAACCCTGAGACTATTTATAATAATACTCAGTATGGATTCACAGAGCATACAACACCTCAGGTTAAGTTCTACAATATTGCCGGTCAGTTCAGTAGCTATGTAAATTTCCTTGCAGGATTTACAGGTCTTACTGTAGATCAGCTTAGAAATTGTGATCTTATCCTCGGTAAAGATTCAAGAGCAGCTTCTCTTGCAGGTATCACTGTAGATCCTGAATCTGTTGCACTTGATGCACAGTACGGTATCGAACTTGTAAATGGTTCTGATGGATCATTTGCAGATAAGGCATTCGGAACAGAGCTTTGGAAAGAGAAAGCAATCGAAGTATTTGATGGTACTTTCGATGACTCTATCTGGGATGTAGACACATATAAGATTACAGCAATTTGGGATGCAAACTTCCCGGATGATGTAAAGTCTGCTATCGCTGATTTCGTATCATTTCGTAAGGATACTTCATACTTCAGAGATTATGGTCTTGAGCTGTTCAGCTATACATCTATCATAAACTATCAGCAGAATCTCATTAGTGCAGAACATAAGAATTTCAATATCTTCGATTACTTCACAACATATGAGATCTATGATCCTGAGACAAGAGTTCGTGAGCGTGTATCTATGCTTTACGATATGTCTCGTGCTGCTATTGCAATACTTTCTGATGGTGCTTATAGACCTATGGCTGGTGTTGTAAACAATATGGTTCTTCCAAATGCTATTGAAGGTACAATTAACTTCGTTCCTAAGATCACACCTGCTGCAAACCAGAAGGCTATGATCGACGATGCGAGAATCAATTATGCTATCTTCATGCAGGGAGAATGTGTTGTACAGTCTCTGTATACATCTAAGCCTGGTGTGCTTTCACAGCTTAGCTTCCTTAATAACACTCTTGCTATTCAGGAAGTTGCTAGAGCTGTTAGAACAGCTTGTCCTAAGTTTAGATACACATTTGTTACTGGTACTGACTTCCAGATCTATGCAGATGCTGTTTCAGATGTACTCAAGTATTATAAGAGTCACTTCGCAGAGCTTGGATTTGAGTATGTACAGGATCCTATCGAGTCTATGCACAAGATATTCCATGCTGCTATCTCATTCAAGTTTGGTAACTGGGCTCAGACCGAAATCTTCGATCTGTTCGCTTTGACAAATGATTATTGATTAAGGGAGGAGGAAAAATATGGCTACATATTCTAACGGTGTTGCTAATGGTATCGTTAATAACTATACTATTAGACCAAAGAATCTTACACAGTATAATGCTTTCCGTGGCGTTATTGACTTCTCTCAGCCTGGACAGTTCGATCAGTTCGAAACTGGTTATAGCTTCCTCGCAGTTATCAAGATGCCTAAGTTCATGGATATGCTTGCAGAGCAGGATGCCGGACTTAAGAGCATGGTAGATACATTCAACCATATGCTTGAGTTCGAATTCAGAGGACTTACAGGACTTCCTGATATGCAGGGTGATGGTTACGAAGTTGGTGATGGAACTAACACAGTTAAGTTCATCTCTAACGTAACCAGAGATACAGCAGTAGAACTTACTTCTGTATTCTACGAGAGACGTGGTTCTCTTATCGCCAAGTATATTGCTACATATCTTAGCGGTATCAAGGATCCTATCTCTAAGGCTAAGACATATCACGGACTTATTGCTAACGGTCTTCTTGAGCCATCATTCGAGAATGAAGTTGGTACATTCATGTACATGGTTACTGATAATACTATGCTTCGTCTTGAGAAGGCTTATCTGTTGACCGATGTACAGTTCAATAGAGCTGAGGAATCAATGTATGATTCCACAAAGGGTGATATCAATAACCGTGAAGTAAACGTTACTTTCAACTGCTTCCCTATCACCGGATATATGGTTGATAAGGCTGCTAGAGCGCTTCTTCAGGATATTACTGGTGTTAATGTTACTGCTGACGTTAGTGGTGTTCCTACATACAAGGTTGAGAAGACAGAGAACGTTGCTGTACTTGATTCTGCTGATTACAGATGGGGAATTATGGATAGTAATTCTGACGGTAAGATTCAGTCTCTTGTTGATGCAACGGCTGTTGAATACAACGGTATGCTTGGTAAGGATAACCATTACAGCTACACAGGTAACTCAACACAGTCATCTTAATTTGAGGGGAATTGAGTATTTCAATAGGGGCTGGGGTGGTGCTACTGTACCACCCCTTCTTTATTATATTTACTATAACCACATTTGATTAATTGAGAAAGGAGGATTTTCATGGCTAATACTACCGAAATGGAAAAATCCGTTAAGAAGATAGATAGACAATTAGATGATCTATCTAATGCTGTAGATAATATGTATCAGAATACTTATCAATCTAGAATTGATAGTAAGAAAGATATGGAAAATATAGTATCAGGTATAGATAATTCTATAGATTCACTGTTATCAAAGATTAATGGTCAGAATGCTTCAGATTTATCTAGCTTGTATACAAGAATACAGAATAAAAATAATTCTGGTTCTACTTTTGAAGAAGAACTCAGTAAATTATTTGACGATTCAGGACAGATACTCGATACAATCAATGTGGATAATATCAGAAAGTCTATACAGGCGGAAGATTATCAGTATGATTTGATTTGTCAGTATATGACAAAGCTTGAAGATGCTTTGGAAATCAAAAAGGATAATGTATTATCTTCTGATAATTTTACCAAAGATTGTATAAATGTAGTTCCTAGAAAGAGTTCTGAGGAATTCTTAAGAACTTTTAGTGATAAAGCTAGTCTGGTAAAAGAAAAATACGATGTAGAGAATCTAGCAGACGAGATATACTATGATGTCTCTAAATATGGAGAGTATTTCTTATATCTGGTTCCGTATAAAGTAGCATTCGAAAGATTATTAAAACGAAAGAGTGCTATGAGAAACTCTGGAATGTTTATAAATCCTATAAGATATGAGAATGCAGAAATTGTATCTAAGGATCCAGAGTCATATAATGGAGAGTGTGTATTTGAAGCTGCTAGATTTGATGGAGTTATTAATTCAGATACAACTCTTGCTAAAGAATTACTAGATGAAATCAAAGATAATGATATGAAAGTAAATATCTTCTTTGACGAGTCTGGAATTATACCTGAACCTATAGAAGAGCTTAAGAATAAATATGATGCCTTAAAGAAGCATAAATCTGTTACAGAGAGCTACTTTATGGAATGGGTTAATCCGGTAAAAGAAGATGTCGGAGATGGTATTAAACTTGGCGTTAATATGTCCATGATAGCATCAGATGGTTTGATAGATAAAGATAGAAAATCTGGTACTGAAGTCAAATCAGATATAAACGGTGCTGTTTGTCATAAAATACCAAGAGATCAGATATTCCCAATATACATGTCTGAAACTTGTATTGGTTATATTTATATCCAAATTGCAAACAACTATGTGGAAAACATGGTTCTGAATGGATATACATATAACAGTTTAACCAACAATACAAAGATGATGGCTAATGAGTTTGACAAAGAGAATGACGCTTTGGTTGGTTATATAGCTTCTCTTATCTCTCAAAAAATAGATGCCAAATTCATAAATGGTAATGTGGATCTAAAAAAAGAGATATATGCTGTATTGAGATATAACGATAAGTTTAACGCAACTTGCGGAATAAACAATATCGGTATAACATTTATTCCTGCTGAAGATATAAGGCATATCTATTTTAAATTAGATCCAGATACTCATAGAGGTATATCAGATTTGAAAAAAGCTGTTGTACCTGCTATGGTATATTGTATGCTATATCTTAACGATGCTATAGGTAGAGTATCAAGAGCTAATGATAAGAGAGTATACTATGTAAAGCAGAATGTAGAACAGAATGTATCAAGAACCCTTCTTAATGTAGTAAACCAGTTAAAGAAGGGAAACATGGGAATACGGCAGCTTGAAAATATGAATACAGTATTCAATGTAATAGGTAGATATAATGACCATATTATACCTGTATCACAATCAGGTGATCCTCCTGTTACTATGGAAGTAATGTCTGGACAATCTATAGAGACTCCTACAGATCTTATGGATAGAATGGAAGATCAGGCTGTATCTTCTACAGATGTACCATTGGAATTTGTACAGTCTGTAAATCAGGTAGATTATGCAACCAGATTTACAATGTCTAATTCTAAATTCTTGAGAAAGATTTATAAGAGACAATCTATATATCAGAAATATCTTACAGATATATTCAGAAGACTCTACAATTATGAGTATAACGAAAATGATCAGACAATGAAAGTTGTACTTCCTGCACCTGCATTCTTAGCAATGACAAATGCTCAGCAGTTATTAAACAATGTAAAAGATTATGCTAATGGTATAGTAGATATTCTTGAGCCAGATGCTGAGGATGAGGTAAAACATAGATTTATAAATCTATATTGTAGAGATCAACTTGGTACATATCTTGACTTTAGTAAAATTGACGATATGCTTAATGCAGCTAAACTTGAAGTGAAACTTAAAACTAATGACGATTTAGGTGCTAGTATGGCTGGTGGAGAGGATGAAGAGGGTGGGTTCTAATAGAACCTACCCTTAACACTATGATAAATCTTAGAATTTCTAAATGGGATAATCTGAAAATTACATGCTATTGTGTTTCGTTTTAAGCCAAGAAAGGAGCTTTAAGAAATGGAAACGATAGTAAAATATCTATATGATATGGGATACACAAAATGGTCTATATTTTTGGCTATTGTGTTGATTTTTATCGAGTTTAATCCAAAAATAAAATTCAATCCGATATCTAAATTCTTTGCATGGATCGGTTCAAAATTCAATAGCTCCGTAAATAAGCAAATAGATAAGTACAAAGAAACTGTTGATGCTGAATTGAAAACGGATAGAAAAAGAATTGAATCCCTAGAACAGAACCTGAAAGAGGTATCTACTAACTTACAGACAGACGAGCTTAGTACATTATACTGGGATGTATCTTGTTTCGAAACTTCTATCATAAATGGAGAGAAGTTTTATCGTGAACAATATCGGCAAATTATTGAAAAAGAAATTAAATATAAGCATTTGGTCGAAAAGCTTGGTTTAACTAGAGAGCAAGCTCATATGTCTGAGTTTGAGGAATCTATGGAAACCATAAAAGAGCATTATAATCAAGGTAGAACAACTCAAGATATGATGTTTTAGACCAAGTAATTATTTTTCAATATATGAACACTAAATTATAAATATTATATTTTGGTGGATATAAAATATAAGCAATCTATAAAATAAAAATCCCAAGGAGGAAAATCTGAAATGGTTACACTGAAAAAACTTGATTCTCTTATTTTAAAATGCTGTACAGTTCTTAAAGACGATTCAAAAGATGTTACTGATTGTTACTCTTTTAGCATCAATTTTGATAAAATGGAAAACCTATTGTCTGGAGTAGATAAGAATTTGCATCCTTTTGTTATTGCCAAGGAGTATTTCTCCAGACCGGTAGCGTTTGAAGATCTGCAGAATCTAACCGAATATCTTCATAAGTCTGAAGAATTTGATCCTATATTTGACAGCAAATCTGAATTCACTGAATTTCTTATCTACTGCGCGCAGGATAAGAATGGAAATGTAACTGAGTTTGTCGATGAAGATGGAAATAAGCTTAATGGTTATGATGCTTATAAAATCTTTAACGAGGATGGTTCTTATGATCTTGCTGCTGAACAGGTTCAGCGTATCGTTCAGTATCTTCCTATGTATATGGTTCTGGTTATTAGATCTTTTGATCAGAAGAACTATAAGTATGATTATAAGATTTATATCAGATCTAACTACGAGATGGTAAGTTACTTCAAAGCTATGAGTGGAGATTCCGCTGCAGAGAAGGATAATAAACCTCATAAAAAATAATAATTTCCCAGTAGGTATTTACTACCTACTGGGTTTTTATTTTATACACGTTTCATTTTACATCCTACATAGCATCCATTTTTAGGATTTATTTCTGCCGTTACTATATAATTAGCTGTATCTGAAATTCTATGAGCGCTATTTATATCGACAAATTTCCAAAACCCTCTATATATAGGATTAAGTCCTGTAATTTTGTTTATGAAGAACCAGTATACAATTTCTGCACCAGAATAGGGCTCTCCAGAGTTGATAATATTAGTATTGTGAAGAGATTTTGTATCTTTAATTAATCTATAATCATTAATATCTAACTCTGTACAAAGCATACCACAATATCCATTCTCATAACGGATATAAGCTCCCTGTAGTTCTCCGGTCTCATTATCATAATCTACAGAGATTACTTTAAATATACTTCCCCAATACTCACTATAGTAATATCCTTTTCTCTCATATCTGGTTTCTCTTATAACTCTATATGGTATAAGATGATATTTCTTAAATTCATTATCAATCTTTTTGTGTTCTGTGTATCGAATAATGCTGTTCATCTATATCACCTCTACTTATTAAGAAAAATACCTACTAGTTTTCACGATCATATCATTTTTAAAGTAGACAAATTCTAGAGTCATAATTTTATCCATTTCATAATTCACAGAATTTAAGATATTCATGTACATAAGATTAGATTTTTCTCTAGCTTCTTCTAATGAACTAAACTTAGTACCATCTTCTTTAGATACCCATATGGGACAACCAGAACAATTTAGAAATTGATCACGAGCATTCATTCTTAGCATCACATAGTCCATATTCTTACCTCCATAAACAAAATATACCAAATTATTTAGTAGTTATACTTATAGAAAAATAAGCAATTTAGTACTATTATAACAGTATAAAATGTACGTAAATTGATAAATATTATACCAACACTTTAGTAAAGGTTTGAACATAGTTCTATTAAAAAAGAAGTCTTTGGTGCAGACCTCCTCCAATAACACAATCTAAGAGAATTCCCAGTAGGATATAATCCTACTGGGTGTTTTCTCTTTAAGATAGATAAGCACAAATGGCATTGATAATGTCTTCCATCAAGTATAGATATGTAAAGTATGAATCGGGTTGTATGATATAAACTGTACTCTTAGGACCAAGACATCCATATCCAATACCTCTTGTTAGCATCTTACCAGTTTTAGATGTATAGTGAATAGAAACATCTAATGATGGGGCCAAAATCAAAAGATCTTCGTCATCTCTGGATAAAAGCTCAGCAATTTCATTAGATCCTTTTAGTTTTGATAATACTTTAGATTTCTTAATCTTGAGTTTATCATACATATCTTTATTTATTGGTCCAAATAATATCTTATTTGGAACTATATCTCCGTTATTCTCTGGAGTAAATTTTATATCCTCTATACTTAAAAGAGCATAGATGCTACCATCAACCATCCAAGCATCTTCTATAGTGATATTATTTCCAGGTTTATAATCTAAGAAATATCTACCACTTGCCAAGTATAGAAATTCGGATAAAATAACATCCTCTATTTCAACACGTGAAGATAAACAGTTATCAATATATGATAAAACGGCAACCTCCGGAATCTTAAAGTTTATCTTATATATTGTATTGGTATTATGCATATCATAAGCATATAGATAATAACAATCTTTATTTTTTCTCTTAAGAGGAGTCAGAGCTATGAGAACTCCTAATCTAGCAGCAAGTATATTATTTATACCTATACAATCTATACCACTCATATACTCTTCATCTTCAGCTTCTACAGCATAGAATACATTAAGAGCAAATACGATTTTGGTTCTATATTGATTATCAATATTACCACTTGCTGCTACAGAAAAACAGGTACCAACAGATCGTACATTAGACAATCTAGCACCTTCAGCAATACCTTCATATATAATATGATCGACAAACAATTCGCAAAACGATTCCTTGATATTATCTTCTTTTATAATCTGTTTCATTTTGAAATTACCTCGTTATCTGCATAACACAGTTTTGCTGCTATATCTTCTGTAATCCTATACATTGTAAATGTTTTCTTATCAGTCTCATATACAAGGAAACCTGGAGTAGATGTACCATCTACAAGCTCTAAGAATACAAATGCAGTTGGATTGAAAATAAAGAATTTATCATGCTCCTCAGAAAATTCTTTAAGTGTAAGATTCTTATTGATGGAAACTTTATCGTATGTAGTAAAAGGTATAGTTACATATAGTTCTGTATCATGTTTACCTGTAAGATGATACATAGAAACTACATTTGTACTACCATCTTCATCCGAACCGGCATTCTCTGATCCAAGATACTCCATAGTGTCAAAAGACTTGATCTCATACTTGAAAACGTCGTCTGTAAAAGTATAATATGGATTAATTGGAATATAAGTGATAATATCACTCTTTAATTTGGATAAGAAGATGTATACAGCTATAGGCAAAATGATATTTGCCTTTGAAACTTTCTTACCTTCTGTTCTATAGCCAACAATAGTTACGAATTCTCCTTCATCTGAAGAACCATTCATTTCTATAGGACATAGATCAGAATACCACAAGTGGTCTGTAGGAATAGAAGCAATAATATTATGTGCCCTATCTTTAATCTCCTTTTCCATATTTGCTATATTGAATCCGCTTGAACGAATATATTCTTCGTCTTCTTCAGAATCAAGCTGAAATGTCGTTTTGATACCTATTATCTCTTTAGAATCAGCTACTGAGAGAACGTTGTAAAGAGAAGCAGAATTACCCATATCTTTAACCGCTTTATGATTAAGAATACCGATAATAGAATGATCATGTATCTTTATATCATCTACACATTCATTGATTTCCAACTCCGTTCCAATCTTAACACATTTCATATTTTACATCTCCTTTGGTTTTGCATTTTGATATATTGACATGAACTCTTTGGAGTTCACATGAGATTCTTTTTGAAGTAATGTTGTAGATGTATAGAAATATGCTTCTTTATCAGTAACAACTCTTACATCTCCATTTACAATTTCCATTACTACAACACAACCACCGGAACTTTTATCTGCTCTAATGATTATTCCTTTATTTATTGCTCTTCTAGGTCTATCTACATGACTCATTCTGTGTCTATCATATACATGAGGAAATCCTCGTAATAGATATTCTGCTTTTGTCGATAGTGTAGGATCTCCTAAAAGAAGCTCGTCGTATAAGAACTCTATCTTATCTGGTTCTGTATCTTCTTCGGTTGTTTCTCTTTCACCAGAATCATCTGCTATAAACAGACCAAAGCTATAATCTTGGATAAATTTCTTATTGAAATAATCATCGTCTGTCAAATTTATAACTCCATAGTTATAAGTATCGGCATCCATATTCCAATCAAATTCATCTGTTTCCATATTACCAAATTCTATATTTTCTACATCTTCATCTAAAGTATCAAATCCATCAATACCTAACTCTAATACTTCAAAAGTAATAACACCACCATTTGTATCATTCTGTGGATCAGTATGAATCTCTATAGGTGGTTCTTCTTCTGATGGAATACAGAATGTGGTATCTGGATTAGATAAATAGAATGTATCTTTTTCCTCACAACCAAAATCTTCAGTTACGTTTTTCTTTGATACTATAACGCCAAAATCGTAATCTTTCTCGACTTCTATAAATGTATCTTCATCTTCAAAACCATAGTCGTACATAGTAAGAACCGGTTCTGTAAAATCAAATACATTATCCTCCATAGATCCAAAATCCATATTATGCATTTCAAGATCTACTTCAGTTTTTGTATATATACCATTCCATGATTTATATTTGGTTGCAGGAAATTGATTTGTAAGAGATGAATCTTTAATATCTTTATAGTACTCTGTATATACAGTGGTACCAAGATATTGTTTATTCTGTATAGGATATTTGAATATAAATTCAGAATTCATATCCTTCATAAATGATTCATAATCGGATGCACGATTGAATATCGCTTCTCCTTTATTATAGAAATCATCTATTGTAATACCAGAATAATTTGGTGGGAATACAAGCTTTGTTATATCACTAGTTTTTGCTACAATAACAATTCCTTTATTATTCATTAATATAGCTTTATTAGGATATCCGCTATCCCATCTTAAGATAAGATAATAAGAAGCTGGTAACTGATTATAATGTAATCTTTCTACACCACTTATCCAGAACCTATTATGTATACCATGTCCTTCAGATTCGTCGTTATAACGTACTCTAACAAATTTGTTTAAGTAACTAAGATTCTGTGGTGGATAATTAATATGAGTCATGGTTTCACGTTCTGCATGATTATAATTATCCACAGGTATCATGTTGTTTACTTGTAATACGGTATTATAGAACGTATCATGTATCTTTGCCATAAAATACCTCCATTGATTAGAAAGTCATAAATAGGAAGTATATATGATAAGGCAGATTTAATTTCTTCTTAAATATTTCAAAATCAGCTAAGAGTATATTAGGATATTTATTATATTTCTTCAAGTTAAGAGAAATCTTATCCTCTTTATTTAGATGAAATATTCCAGGATAAATAGTTATAAATACCGTTTGTAATTCATCTGTTGTTAAGAAGTAATTAAAAGCGCCTTCCCTCACTTTTCCATTTATCTTCTGTTCAAAGTTTGGGTCTTCCCTTAATGAAGGGTTAAAATAAATTGAGACACCTTCGTTTAAAAATGTAGTTATATGACTATACATACGAAGTATATTATCTCTTTGCTCATTACTAATGCAGTATTTAAAATTGAAATCTATTTTACCGGTAAGGTCAACAGTAATTATTATACCATTGACCAAAGCACCGATAAGTTTATTATTTTCTACAATATAATCATTAGACTTCAAAGTTGATTTTGCTACATTAACTATATAATCTGCTTCTGAAATCGTTTTGACCATTTTTATTTATTTACCCTTTCACTATAAAAACTAACTGGGTGAATTCTGTCATTTTCAAAATATAATGGTTTAACAACTCTATCTGTTGTATCATACAATGGAGTTATTAGTAACTTCTCTTCATGTTTATTAAACTCTTGCCAATAACCATGAGAAGAATAACTTATATAAGTCTTATGATAATACTCGTCTATATCAGATAGAATCTCTTGGAAATCAGCTAATCCAAACCATCTATGACAGAATTCTATTATATTATCACAAACCTTATTCTCTATAAATTCACCACCACGAGTATAGAGATTATTCATATAACTGTTTTCGTTATCATAAACTCTCTCATATATTTCGGTAGTAAACAACTCAGGATGATACTCTATTTCATTTGTACCATTTCCAGTTAAATCTATAGGTTTAGTAAACTTCTCGTCAAGATATAGATATACTTTTGCCCATATCTTTTCTTTACGTTTCTTTTTACCATCCTTTACTTCTACCATTATGAATGGGAAGTCATGACCATTTCCCGGATCAAATATCCATACAGGTATATCTTTCTTAATACCATTATTATCGTAATGATATATAGCTTTCCATTTATTAGGAATATCCAATCTTCCAACCTGTGTATTAGATGCGATATTTCCTTCATCTATACCAGATGGATAAAGTGCACGGAAATCGAAATCGATACAGTTCTCTATTATATTTATAGGTATACACTCAAACATAAGCATCTTATTATCATCTCCAAGTTTAAGAGGATCCATAACAAGAGCACCTTCGAATTTACCAATCTTCGAATTATGCTTATTTATATTATTACCCATAATATAATTATGCTTATCATACCATTCTTTTCTCATTCGGTTAATAAGATAAACTGTCTGTCTATGCACTTTCGAATATCCAGTACCATTCATTATTGCTTTCTGGAATATATACTCTATATCCTGACATTTCTGTTCTATACAATGTTGTACTATAGTATCCATTATATTATATAGACTAAATGTCTTATAATCCAACCATGGTAGCATTGTAATCTCTGTTGTTATATGACTATAATCCAGTTTATGAACACCAGCTACAAGTTCACCTATATCGTCAAGCTTAAATGATTTATAAGAACCAATCTTAGCTTTACGTCTAGATGCATACTCTATCATCTGGTCTATCCAAACAGTATTACCAGATATAAAAGTATAGTCGTTTCTTTCTGCTAATTCAGATAAATTCTTTTCATCTACCCAGTTATTTACAATACCTATCTCCCAAGATGGATCAGCCATTATATGCTCTGGAGCTTCACCTAATACTTTAATACGTTCTATAAGATAAGATATATCAAATGCACTACCATTATAACTGAGTATAAAATCTGGATCGTATATATGTACCTGATTAAAGAATCTCTCCATCATATCTAATTCATTATCAAAGAATATGATTTGAAAACTATACTCATCCAGATGATATCGTTTGAATTGTTTATAACCACCAACGGCTTCTTTAACAAATTCTTTTATATCATTTTCCACTATCTCTCCAGATCTAAGTTTATTCTCATATTGAGCAATAAGTGGATTCTCTGAATTTCTTAATAAATACTGTATAGATACTTTATGAGATTCATCCAAGAAAGAAATTGCATTTACAGGACATTCACCTAATTCTGCGAATTCTCCAGCAGCCCATCGTCCATCAACTTCTATATCGAAATATGCTTTAGAAACTTTACAGATATTATTCTGAAATTTTCTAGCAAATACACTTCTATAGTAATCTTCAACAGACATGTCACTGCTAAATATTCGTTTATCTTCCATCAATGCATTAAGTGGTTTTCTATTTCCCTCTCTAACACATTGATTATAAAAATCCATATTTCCTGTAACTTCAGCGATCTTCTTTTTAAGTTTCGAATATTGAGTGGTTACAGGATGTACCTTATCCTTTTCTATAAATAGATGGTTATATGTCAATTTTACATCGTCATTAGCCACATAAAAAGTAATTTGAGGATTTTCTATAATTTCATGATATTTTCTACCTGTAGTATTATCTTTATAAACTACAACTATCAAATCGTTAGATATTTTATTGCCATTATCGTCTCTTTTGGCGTATTGAAAATATGTGTTCATGATAGTTAAATCAGAACCTGGTTTAAATTGGTCTATCATATGATTTCAAAAATCTCCTTTCAATTATATAGTATATAATTTTCCAGTTATTTATTAGTCTAAACGACAATAAAAATGTATATATTCAACTCCACTATAATTATAACTTATAGAAAGGAGTATCATATATGTATCCTAATTTTCCTATAGGACCAGATGCATATGGATATCAAATGCCTCAGAGTAGTGGTCCAAATTACGATCAAATACAATATATGCAACAGCAGCAACAGTTAATGCAACAAGCTGCTAATGAAAATTTGGCAAAACAGCAGTATGTAAATCAGTTTGCCAATACGCCTGTTCAACCACCTGTTACAGCTGGAGGATTTAGTTTTACTATAAAAGATTCTGAACCTCAATCGACTCAGAATAAAAATATGACATTACAAGATCCACAGGCAAATATGGTTGTAGCCGGTGGTGCTAAACCACCTGTTAAGAGACAGAGAAAAAAGAAAGATGTTGGAGAAGATATAGTCTTAGCTGACGATACAACTGTAGAAGAAAATAAAACTATACAGACGTATGGATATACTTCTAGTCTTCTCGGTGAAACTCTTGAACAGGTTAATATGGTTGCTGCAGAACTTAAAGATGAGATGGATGTAATACGTGCCAGTAGAACTATGAAAGGCAAGTATATGTATTTATCAAATCTTGCTAATAATCTGGCAACTCTTCTCAATACAAAAGCCAATGTAATCAAAGAGATTAATAATACAATTACTAAATCTAATGAGCTTGACTATCGTAGAGAGAAAGATCGTAAAGATGCTGAGAGTAGTGCTGGAGATGATAAATATATCATGGATATGTATAACGCATTTATCAAGACAGCTGGAACACAACAGCTATCACAATTTGGTCCTTCTCCAATGCAGACAGCAATGGGCGGTCCAGATATTGTTATGGCTGATACACAGGATCATTTTAATCAAACTAAAGGACAAGTAGCAGATCAAGGATATCTTAATTATCTATCTAATCTTACTCCTGAGCAGAATACTATGTTTTATGAGAATGATCCTAATGTAAAGACAGTTGTTGTATATGATGCAGCTACTGGTAATAGATTCTTCCAAGTTATGAATGTAGCAACAGGACAGGTTGTTCCTAATGTAACAACTCTTGATAATCGTTTCTTAGACGATACTACATTAGACTTGAAGAATATGATAGCAAAGAATCAGAACCTTAGAGAGACATTCCCTATAGTAATGATAAATAATAATATTGCTAACGAGTATTGAAAAAAAAAAAACAAGGCGCAGTGTTTTATTCACTGCGCCCCATTTTTAGTTATCGGATGAGAAGATCTTTTCAAAGAAGGACTTTTCCTTCTTCTCTTCTTCTTCCTCTATACCGAAAACCTGCTTCTCTGTAACACCGAGTTTATCCAGCATTTTATTGTTCCAGTTATTCTGCTGTGTAGTGTCAATCCATACCTTGAGATCGTCAAACATAACGTCTCCTTTCTTCGGGCACCTAACCCGACTGCATAAATATAGTAACGTGAATATTGAAACTTCCTTGTCTCTATATTCACTAATATAGTATATAATTAATAATATATAGTTTTACAAGAAAGGAATAATAATCCCAGTAGGATAATACCTACTGGGATAAAACGACTTAAATAAAGAAACGGTTTTCATTTCTTATAGGACGTTTTTTCTGATCACCAACAACAGGTGCTGCTACCGAGACTACAGTATGCTCTTTACGAGACAATTTCTCGATCTCTCTTTTCTTAGCAGATATCTCGTCTACAATAGCCTGCTTCTGACCTGCAGAGAGTCTATCAGACTTCAGCTCTTCTTTAAGCTCAGCAATCTGCTTTTTAATTTCATCTATAGTAAAGCTCATATGAATTACTCCTTTCTTAGATATGTATTGGTTATCGAAATGTTTTTATATTAAAGATTACCAAAGAAATTTCCTTTAGAATCTCCACCATTCCTATCAGGTGAATCACTATAATACTCAGATCTACCATTATCCATCGGATTAATTGAATATGGTTTGGTCTTTGCATAATTAATCATACTACATGCTATACTATAAGGATCCATTTCAGTCAAATAATAAAAGAATTCCCAAAATTTATCTATAGCCATATCTGCAAATATAGATTGACTATTTACAAATACTCTAACACCCTCACATCTTTTTCCATCTGGATATATACAAATAATCGGTACGATTTTCAATACATTGTAATCGTTAGTTGGGAATTCTAACTCTGTATATTTTCCAGATATTACTAATTGTCCGTCTTGTATACTATAAATTCTATCTCTTCCTACAAACCATCTATAAGCAATATTCTTTAATGCTAATCTAAGCGTCATAAGATCCGATATCTTAATCATAATACTATTCTTATAATCTCTTACATCGGATATATTAAAATAAACCAAGAAATTTCTATTTATACTATACTTCTGTATCCCTCTATACTCCTGAGGATACATATA
>AUXO011245316.1_pt1 | contig 15982 bp, 10 predicted proteins | sample 768731 | NCBI WGS metagenome assembly AUXO01 (sample SAMN02715735, study PRJNA202380) | gut metagenome | biome: sheep rumen | host: Ovis aries | place: New Zealand: Palmerston North
TCCATCTTGAAATGCATTTCCAACTCTTTCTGTAACTTTATAATATCCATGCGTATAAGGATCAAACGCAATTGCTTCGACTAATTGAATATCTACTTGATCATTCTTCATTACTTCTTCATCAACAAGCGTACCTACCACTTTTCCAACAATTCCCCAGTCACTTTCTCCATCTAATAGTTCACATTCTATACAGATTGGAAATTCATTAATAACTGGTGCATCTACATGTTCGCTTTTTATGGCTGTTAATCCACTTTTTTCAAATTTATCGCTTGTATTATTCCCAGATACCATTCCTAGATAATCTGCTGCCACTACATTTTTAGCATTCGCAATAGAAACAGTAAATGCCTTTCTTTTTCGAATATTTTTCACCGTCTTATGAGATTCAGTTAAGTTCAAGATCACTTGATCTCTTTCTAACATAGTTCCCCATGCAGCAGTCATTACATCAATTGTTTCATCATCATTGTATGTTGCAACCATTAAAACTGGCATTGGGAAAATAGCTTCTGTTGTTCGAATTGATTTTTTCATTTTACCATCCTCCTGACCAAATTATATCATTAATCTAATTATTCATCAATGAAATAACTATGATAATCATGCATAATCCTCTTCTTAAAATAATACATGTGTGCCAAATACATTCAATACGGTCTTAAAAGAACATAAAGTTCTTCTTCTAATGAGTGTTTTTTTCAATCAACCAAGAACAAACTGCCATGATAGAACCAATCGTAACTGGTTTTACAATATCTTCTTGAATGGAATAAACAAAAGTACTTTTTGTTATAAATTTGCAATATAGAATATCAAGCACGGGATATAACAGGATACCTACTATTATATATATTATAATTTTTCCCTACTTTATCATGTTGTTTTAAAATTGAAATAAAAAAGCAGTTAATGTTTTACAACATCAACCGCTTATTAATTTTTATTATGGATTTGTATTACTACTTGCACTATTCAAACTAAATTGTAGTTTTAAAGTAATATTTCCACCTGATGCATTGTTTTCACAGTCAACATCTTGACCTTCTACCCAGAAGTAAACTTTTACTTTAGTTATTTTATTTGTACTTAAACTAAGGAATTGTTCATAATCTGTAGCAGTAGTCCATCCTGCTGCAGTTGTTAGCGTAGGTGTTACGCTAGCAAATTTTTCACTATTATTTGCAGCAGTAGCTTGACCAAGTAAAATATCATCTTCAGCAGCAATTGTATCAATTATTCCTGAATATGGTAATGCTGATCCGCCAGTTTCTGTCGTTGTAATTCCATAAACGTCTCTTGCATTGCTTACACCAGTTGATTTATGAACATCATAATTAGGTTCCCAAACAAAGACATTATTGCTTACTGTACTTGTTTTTAGTCCTTGAACAGTAGCCAAATCTGCACCGTTAATTGCTTCACCTTCTCTAACAAAGGCAACTCTAGCTGCATTTTTGATTCCAGTGTCATTACTATCAGCAATTACATCGGAAGATGTTGTTAAGTATACTTGCTTAGTAGTTTCACCTGCAGTTTCTGCATCTACTTTGAAGAATAAATCAAATACAACAAACTTACCATTCGTTCCAGCAGTCGTTGATTGACCAGTTGCACTGTTATCTAATGGTGTTGTAACATCAGTGGCAGTTAAGATATATTGCCCATTATTTGCAGTACTTTCACTCGTTACAACTGTACCATAATACATTGGAAGATATCCATCTGCATTTAAACTAGCTGCTGCTGTCGATACAGGTTCTAGCGTTGCAGGTATCTGATTTGTAGCTGCGCTATATTTTGTTATCGCACCAGTAATATCTGCATTAGTAACTACAGATTTCCAAGTAGTACCATCTGTAGATATTTGAATACCACCACTAGTTGCAACATTAACATTAATATCACTTACAGTAACAGTCTTATTAGATGTAAACCATGCATAAGTTGTAACAGATAATGCGAAAGATGTTATAAGTAATAGTAACAGTAATAATATAATTCTTTTTTTACTTTTCTTTTCTTCTTTTTCTTCAACAGCTAAAACGACTTCTTCACTGTTTTCGACTTTATTTTCATTATCTTTCATTTGAATCCTCCTATTTAATCAATATACTCTATCTTACTATCTAATACTATGATATCATTTAATTCGACATATTGCAACATTTTTTTTAATTTATTTGATTAACTATCGATTTTTTGCTTTGAATCTATAATGATTCTAACGCCTTCAATAGTATCTTGATATTTAGAATTGGCATTATTTCCATCATAAAATATGAGTAATGTATACTGGTTCGTTACATCTTCACGATAAAGCATTTCTTCTTCCTTCATCGTCATTGTTTGAAAATATGTACCATCACTATCAGGTTCAATCAAAGTATTATTAGTGGTAATTAAATTTGTTTTATTGGCGCTTGTATATTCTTCGTTTTTATATAATTCATATCTTAATGGAATATTGGTAGTTGTAACAATTGACAAGATATATGTTAAATCAACTTCACTATGATCACTCTCATTAAAATTACTAATCGTAAAATGATAAACATATGGTTCTTGTTGAATTCCTAGAGTGGTAAGTTTAATACTATCTGTATAATAATTTGGTTCGATTAAATAATAAGCAATATTAGTATCCGTTTCTCCAATAGCTTTAGATTCATATCTTGATAAAGTTACTGGTAATAGTTTTAATAATACTAATAAAATGATTATTAATAGATTAATCTTATTGATTAAAATAAATTTTTGCTTACTGAACATTATTATCACCAAGATCTTTTGAGGCTATTTTTTTATTATTTTTTATTGCTTTGATTTTTTCTCTTTTCTTTTTATTGTTATAAGAAAAAGTAAAGCTAAATAGGATTAGTGTAATAATCAGTAAGATAATAACTTTAGGAGTTAAGAATACCTCTTTCCATACGCCACCATTTTTAACGATATATACTACTTTACCAATAACTTCTTTGTCAGTAATAGGGTTATCTTTCGTGTTATTAGCATCCCCTTTGGTAACAATCATCTTATTATTTATTCCAATTACCCTATGGGTAACAAAGTCTTCATCGCTAATATACGTAACAATGTCATTTACTTTATAATCACTGTTTAGTTTGAGAATTACAATGTCATGTACCCCTATTTCTGGTTCCATACTACCACTAACAACTTCAAAATAAGTATAACCAAATACTGATACATAGTCTTTATTAAAAACGGTCAAAACAATGAAGCAATAAACATTAAAAACTGCTATTATCGTAATAATAACAGTTAATATATTTAAAATTATTCTACCTATTTTATCCCAAAGTTTCATTTTATCCACTCTCCTCTGGAACATACTCCGTTATTTGATCAGACTCATGATATTGTAAAAGTTTAATTTCAACTGGAATACTGATCTTACTAGCAGCACTAACTCCCAAATTATAATCATTATCGTTATTCTCTTCATTATTATTCCAAATTATAGATGTTTGAATATTATAAGTCTTATTAGAATTTATATCACTTAAAGGGACAATACCTGTATAGCTGTATTCCCCTGTTCTAATTAAAGATGAACCATTCAAGTCTCTAATGTCTGATACTTGAAATTCACTGTTATTTAAATTACTGAAATCAAATGTTAATTCATAAGTAAAGGATACCTTGGTATTTCCAGGATCAATTATTATGTTAAATGTTCCTACACTGCCAGGAGCACCCTTCCCATCTATAACATGGTTTTGGTTTTCCCAATTAATGCTCGCTAAATTAAAAGTGTTAGTACCATTTAATTTTGTAACATCTGTATCGTTTACATGGATCTCCCAAGTAGCTATATCACTAGATATTTCTCCATTGCCATTGGTTTCAAACAAAGAATAAGTTTTCGCTATTTCAAAAAATAATAATGTCATTACTAATAAAAGAGTTATCACTAATATTCTCTTTTTCATAATTAATTATCCTATTTTTTTAAGCTCTTTTTTACTTCTAAAGCAATCGCATATATTTCATACAAGAATATGAAAAATATAGGTAAAATGATAAATAACAAGAAAACCCATCTTGATTCCAATACGGATAAAATTGTTCCTAAATGATGGTACGCCCTGCTTCCATTGACTTTTCCAATTACATATTCGCTAGAATAATCAATGTTTCCTTCCATAGTGAATGTAGTTTCAGTATCATTTACTTTTCTTTTATTAATAACTTTCCCTACATTTATAACGACTGAATTCTTATTGCTATCTTCTTCATAAAAGAATATCATATCGTTAACAGCTATATCATCGTTATTCGGTTTTTTAACAATTAATAAATCACCTTTTTTGTAACTAGCTAACCCCGCATCTTCTGTTATAGGAATTAAAGATGTGTCATTAAACACCGTTATACTATAGTTATTATAATTAAGCAAACATACTGTTACAAAAATAACAACTAAAATATAAGGTATTAATAATAAACTTCCTATAAACTTTAAAAACTTTTTCATATGCTTCACCTTTCTTTTAAGATGCGATATCCTTTACCTCACATGCAAATAGGACATCTTCTTTGTTTATACCATTATTTTTAATGTTGAAATTAATAATTATTTTCTCAATATTTTTATATATGCTATCGAGATTGTTTTCTATATCTTCATTGCTGATATTAATTCCTAATAGTTTGTATTTATCCATAATAATTAAAGGAATATCTATTTCTTCTGATATACCGATATTACTAAATATATTGATATTAGGATTTAAAACAAATTCTTCTAACTTTTTAGTATATTCTGACAATTGTTCCTTACTAAAATCAGGGTTGTTATTCTTAAGACATTTGTTTAAATATATTGGATAAGAATATGCTAGTTCTAACACGTCATATACAGATATATTATCTGGCATATTCGCAACCAATTCATAAAACTTATCTATTTCTAATTCTTCATATAACTTTTTTACATCTGTAATATTGTTTTCTATTTCTATTAATGTTTTCTCTTGTTTGTTTTTATTGTTAAAAAGTTTGGAATTGTATTTTTTATTCAGCTTATTGAGACTACTTTCTATTTTGTTAATTTCCTTACATTTATCAGTAAATATTTTTTTGTATTTATCTTTATCTTTATAAATATTTCTAATATCATCCAAAATCAATAATAATTCCTTATATTGCTTGTACTCTTCTAATGATAGTTTCAAGTCTCTAATCGTATCAATATCTTTATCAGATATCGACAAATTTTCATAACAAGCACTGATCTTATCATCAGCATAGTCATTCATGTTGTTCTCTTTATTTAAAAAAGAATTTATAATTAAATATTTATCGTTTTCTAATAAAACATTATATATATTATATAATTCTTTATATTTGGCATCTATTTCCTTACCATTTAAAGAGCTCTCTTTTTTTTTATAATATTTATCAAATAGTTTCACATTTTTATAATACAACTTTCTAAAATTAAAGCTTATTTCAAATATTAAATTAGGACATTTCCAATAGATTTTTTCAAAACACTCTTCTAATTTGTTATCCTTATTGTTTAATAAAAACATACTCATATATTCATTAACATATGGACTATAATCAAAATTCTTATTCGTTATATTTATTCCAATTTCTTGAAAAATATGAATAATTTTTATAATATTCTCATTTACTTTATCTAAATCATGATCATAAAAATGGGATATTTCATCCAATAATAAATCCAATCCACTTTTTTCATATGGCGTTTTATATTTATTATTTACTTTTTTTAATTCACGAATATCCAATAATTCTTGTTTTACTTTTTCAATATCTTTATTTATAGATACATTTACAATAATATGATATCTTTTTTGGATTTCTCCTTCTACTTTTTCTATTAACTCCTTTGCTTCCTCATATAAGCTATTAACATATGAATTATACTTTTCTATATTCTTGCTATTATTTTGTGGCATGCTAGATAATACTTCTTTATTTGTTTCAATTTTTTTATTTATCTGTGCTAGATTCATCTTTTTTCTCTTCTTCTAAAAACTCTATATATTCTTTTAATTTTTTATATAAATCTAGCAATTCTTGATTTGATAACTTATCGATTGAGCCATTATCCATATCTTACCACATCCTAGATATATTATATCTAAATTTATATTTAAAGTCTAGTTTTTTCTACAAATATAGAATAAAATCGCTACTTACAAGTAGCGATTCTATTCAATTATGATATCTTTATGTGCACTACCTATGTAATTGTTATTATCGTATAATTTAAATTCAAAACGATAAGTACCTGTTGTCAAGTTTTCTTTGGTATGCAATATTAACCTATTTGTTTTGTTAGGATTATTTGTAAATAAATACTCCATACTATTGTTAGTTTCTTCTAATTCTTCGTTAATAATATTGCCTAGAGGTACTAATTCATAAGTGTAATCATAAATATCTGTATAGGTTCTTCTATATAAAGAAAGTCTTAGATTTGGATTGTTTAATCCAGAGGAATAATTAACATTAAAATCTAAATCATTGGTGTTATTTTTTGTATAACCTGTGTCCTTATCAATAATGATACTGTTATCTGAAAGTTCTACATCAAGTCCATATATATCATTAATTACTTTTAAATCTACTGTAACACTGCTAGAAGATTCAAGTCCATAATATATACCATCTGATGAACCAAAAGTGTCTATTTTTATAACATAGTCGCCAGTTGCAAGATTACTATTTTCAGTATTGATAACGATTTTAGAAGATACATTAGCTACCCTCTCTGCTATATTAAATCTGGTTGTTCCATCAACTCGTGGATAATATGTAACTCCATCATATAGGTAAGATAAACCTAATAATCCAGCACCATTTACAATATTACCCTCACTATCTAAAATAGTTATCTTAATACCTAATTTTTGATTATAAAAATTAGTATCTATGATATTAATACTATCAGTAGTTTGTTGCCTAAAATTAGTGAGTACTGTTAAAGTATCTGTTTTGCCTATATAAACAGTATCTTCACTTAAACTAGCACTGGCTTCTATAACAGCATCTTTGTCATTATATAGGTTATAAACCATTTTTTGCTGCTCTATATCAAGTACAGGGATTGGTTGTTTATTTCCCCTTTTTAGTTCTATAAGCAATGATTCTCCTAAAACATCACTATCTAAATTTGTATCCTTTAAGTCCACAATAAAGATAAATTCTTCTTCCGCTTTTTTAGCGGTGCTATCATAATAATTATTATTAGCAATACTATCATTATAATTGTTGTTACTATCAGGGCTACCCATTCTAACAAATTTTGATAATCTATAACTAACTTCACCCTCAGCATCTAATTCAGATAAACTATCTGCATAATCAGAACTATTAATTATATAGTAATAATACTCAGGATTATCGTTAGCTAAATCTATCATAGTTATCTTTGTGTTTTCTGGTAAAGCATAACTAGATATTAATGTTCTGTAATAGTCAGATTCATAAATATTAGTATCACTGTTTGCATATAATGAGAAATATGCACTAAAGGTGCTCTTATTCGTAATGTTTACGCTGTTATTCGCAAACATAGAATATTTATCTCCTGGAGAAATAGTGGCTTCATAGGAATCTCCTTCATACAGTGCAGTTTTTAAATCCACTACCACATTAACCCTTTTAATGTTATTCGATAAATCATTAATTGGAGTAATCACCATCATTGATATTGTAACAGAACCTAATTCTTTCGATACTGTTAAGTTTTTGGAATGGTAAAGATAAAAGATAAAACTAGGTATAGCATTAGAGTTTTCACTTTTATAAATGGTAGTTCCACTGATCTCTTTATCACTATTTGTTAAAAGTTCTGTTTTACCATTAGTGATCCATCCACTAGTACCTGTTTCAAAAGCCAATCCAAAATTTGTATTAGCAATATCTGCACTAGCTGCATGTCTAGGAATATCTTTTTCTGATAATAGATTTATATCACTATTCAAATCATCACAATTAACTCCTAAAATATCAATTTCTGTATTTGGTTCATAAAAATCCAATAATTGTAATTCATAAGTTCCTAACGTTGAATATTTAGAAGCTGTTAAACTAAGTTCTAATGTATCTACACTTTCTCCTACTACCCATCTATAGTAACTAGCATTATCAGGCGTTGGAATAATATAATCTACTTTAATCGTACTATCTTCTTTATTTGCGTAATTTGTATAAAAACCATCTTCATAAACGTCATGATTATTTTTATGTTTACCAACTACATAGCTACCACTAGAGAAATAATATAAATCAGAGCCACTAGCACTATCTCCATAATCATAGTCATCATCATATAAAGCTGTACTTACATTACCATTTCTATCAATCGTAAACATACCAAAGAAAGCCATACCATTGACATCTCCATATGTCGCTAATGATTCATCATCCGAAATATTAATATTCTTTCCTTCAATTATATATAACCTATTATCAACATTTTTAGTGACCGTTTTTTCATCACTATTAATGGTAACCTCTTCTTTCGTTTCTTTACCATTCTCTATTAATAAACTAGAGAACTTTTCTAATAGATTTGTTCCTTTGTCTAAATATAAAGTTGAATTATTAGCTAATTTTAATTCTCCGATTCTACTCAACGTAAATAATTCTGACTTATATTTATTTGTTCTGTCTGTTGCACCCGCTAATTCTATGTTACTGTTATCAATGGTAACAATATCTGTTCTTTGAATAGAAACATTTTTCTTATAAGCGCTTCTTGTTCCATAATTTTTAATATTAATATAGCTATATCCTCCTGAAGAAGAGGCATTACCACTTCCAAAAATGGAACCTTCTATATTAAAGGTGTTATGATTATTGGCATCTATATTAATATTGATACCTTCCGTGACACTAATAAAACTGAAGTCATAGTCTTCACTACCAGAAGCATTCGCTTCTCCACCGCCGAATACTGTTCCACCTATTTCAATATTGCCTGGTATTAAATTCAAATCACTATCTATTGTATCAATACCTATATTTAAATAAGTTTCTCCATAAAGTACAGATGTGTTAGCTCCACCATAGACATTGTGGCCTATATTAGCTCCTGCAATATTTACGATACTAGTAGACGAATTAGCATTTGAACAAGTCGCGATTACTTCGGAATTATTATTTAAAATATTGGTATCACAACCAGTCGCAGCTGCATTACCACCACCAAAGACATGATCACTGACAGTAGTAGTTCCCTCTAAATTAAGTAAAGTATTACCAAGAACGATTGCGGTACTACCATTACCTCCAGCGTAAACGCTTTTATTAATTGTTGAATTTTTAACATCAACATTTGTATCACCAAGAACCATACCATTATTACCACCACCAAAAGCATTCTTTGATATAGTGCTACTTTCTAATATGATATTGGTATTCCCTTTCACGGAAGCTTGATTTCCGCCACCATAGACATCATCAATAACGGTTGATCCAACTATGTTGACGTTCGTATTTCCTTCCACTTCTCCAGCATTACCTCCGCCATAGACTTTGCCAGATATAGTAGCATTGTTATTAATTGTAACATTCGTATCAGTTGTAACTTTAGCATTGTCTCCACCACCGTAGACAATGTTGTTAATAGTAGCTCCACTGATTATGACATTAGTAAGATTAGATGTTGCTTTCTCTCCTCCGCCATAAACATTATCAATATTGCCACTAGTAAGTTCTACATTTGTTGTATTGGTAGTTCCACCTTGATTATTACCACCAAAAACGTTTGTAACTCTAAGTTCCGTATAATCACCAGTGTTTGCTTGACTGGTTTTATTTTTTATGTAACTTGTTCCTACCGTACCACTTGTATTTGAACCACCAAATACATTCGTAACAATTCCTTTGTTTAGATTAACATTAGTTGTAGTTACTCCAGCTTCGCTACCTCCTCCAAAAATATTATCAATCGTTCCGGATAATAAATTCACATTAGAGGTTACAGTATCTGCTTTCTTACCACCACCATAGACATTAGTTGCTCTTCCTTGATCAATTGTGACATTAGAAGTAGTTGTAGTTCCACCTAAGTTGTTACCACCATAAACATCTGTAGCAGTTCCTTTTAAAGTAACAAAACTCTCTTTTACAATTCCATCAGAATCTGAACCACCGTAGGCATTTACAACAGTACCGTTAATCGTTACATTGGCAGCAGTTGTAACATCAGTTTTTTCTCCACCACCATAGACATTAGTAATGGTACCATCATTAATCGTAACATTGGTAGTAGCTGTTGTACCTCCTTGATTGTTTCCACCAAACACATTAGAACTACTACCACTATTACATACAACATTGGAACTTGTGACATCGCCGCTGGCATTTGATCCACCAAAAACTTTTTCACAACTACTTCCATCAAGTAATACATGGCTTGTAGTAACTGCTGCACGGTTTCCTCCACCATATGCGTTGGTAACAGTTCCACCTAATAAATTCAAATATGGTTCGTTTACACTTGCCTGATTTCCTCCACCATATGCATTGGTAACCGTACCATTATGAATATTAACTGTGACGCTACCATTAGGTGTTCCTTTGAAATCATTGCCTCCAAATACATTTTCAATAATACCATTATTTACATTAACAGTTACATTTCCTTCCACATATGGAGTATAAGTGTTATCTCCTTCACCTCCACCATAGACGTTTGTAATGGTACCAGAATTTATAGTAACGGTAGTAGCACTAGAAGAAACATTTGTTGTATTAGTACTTCCGTTTACACAACCAAAAGCACTACCGCCATAAACGCTTTTATTAATTTTGACTAGACCATTGTCAGCATCAGGTTCTCCGATCGTTACATTTACATTACCGGTGACATAAGTTCCAATGGCATCGGAAGAAGCATAACCACCTTCACCTCCACCATAGACAGAATTTTTAATGAGTCCTCCTGTAACATTTACATTAACATCGCCATAAACAGTACCTAATTTATTAGATCCTCCATAAAGGTATCCATAAATAGTTCCACCGCTCATATTGACATTAACTGTAGCAGTTTTTGTTTCTGATCCTGCTCCGTTATTATTTCCACCACCGTAGACAGATCCTTCAATTATACCATTTCTAATCCAAATATTAGTAGTGTTAGTGTTAGTAGAACTACTATATCCTGTAGCCCCAAAGTTACCTCCACCATAAACATTATTTTTGATATTGGCTTTTTCATTAATGATAATATTAGAGTTATCGTTGGAACCCATTGATGAGATGCCTTCTTTTCCATTTCCGATTCCAAATACAGAACCTGCCTCAGCATTCCATAATCCATCTGTATCGCTTAAAGCATCTGCAGATCCAATTGTAGCATTACCGCCAATATAAACGAGTGAACTACCATTTAGGGTACCGTCACCATCGCTACCATCATAGCCATTGGATCCTCCAAAGACACTATAATCTACTGTTCCGCCTGTAATTGCAATAATTCGATTTCCATAGGTAGCACTTGTACCAGCACCACCTACTACCATAGATACTTCTCCACCAGTCATATAGATATAGACATCATTAATACTGCTTCTATCGTTACCGCTTAATGGGCCTCCGATTAAATTATAAATCCATCCGCCTTCTACTTTTATTCTTTTAGCAGCATAGTGTTTTCCATATCCTCTACCACCGATATAAATTCCTGAAGTGTGATCATATTTACTACTACCAAAATTACCACTTTTTACAACTGAATCAAATAGTATTCCTGTTTGGCTGTTATCGGCATAATAGTTTCCACCACCCCAGCTTCCAGAAACAACATAGTAGACATCTAAGTTATCATTCGTTTTTGCAATTCTATCATAATCATTTCCATATATAGCTTTTGCCTCTATATATTTGTTATACGAGGTAGTACTATCCGGTCCATTCGTTAAAGTAATGGTATTATAGAATCCACTTTCCACTATAAGCTGATACTTCGTAGTATTAGAACTATTTCCTTCGTTTTCTTGATCATTATCACCACCGATAACACCGTTAAAGGTTTTATAGTTTTCAACTTGAGTAATACCTCTACCTATTTTCAAATTATTGTAATTACCCAAAATGTAACCATATGCATATGTGTCATCAGCAGGTTGATCAGTATTATCACTCGTTTCAGAGTTTATTCTAATATTTTCTATTCGAGTATCATTGTAACATCTAACGGTAACGTCACTGACATTCCAAGTGACGCTATTCGTATAGTTTTCTCCATTATAAATGCTAGTTAACGTAAATGGCTTTGTACTATTCCATGTATAATCGTTATTACCTTTCATGACAATAATATTGGTATCTCTAGTAACTAAATAATAATACCCTGTATCACCATCAGCTACATTGATATCACCATTATTATCATAGTACTGAATTAGTTCATAATACGTACAACCACCAGAGGTATTACATCTTCCAGATTCATAATAATTACCATTTCTATCATATAAACGATTAAATGTTGCATTTCTAGCTACTGGTACTGCCTTATAATATCCACTTGTTTTAGTTCCACTACTTAAATATGGTGTTGTCCCATAGCCAATAACACTTACTGTATGCGTAGACATTGTATTTCCAAAAAAGCCACCGCCCAATTCATAGTATGTTAAACTCGAATCATATTCACTACTTTGAGATTTCGCATAGTAAGTACAACTGTTAGAAAAGAATCCCGGATTACAATTGCCTGTTACAGAGTTTCCTCTATTATTGACTGCTCCACTTGGATAAGGTTCCCCGCTTCTTATCGTATATCTGACATAATAATCTGAAACATCTTCATAAATTGGATATCTTTCCCCACCAATAACTTTCATAACACCATCTTCAAGATTATTAAAAGCGGTGGTCCAAGCGTTGTTATTGTTATTATATATACTTGCAACTGTGGCTTCTACCCAACTGGCATGGAATGTAATATTAATATCACTGTTATCGCTTACGTAAATTTTAGCATATCTAGTATAATATGTTTTATCAAAGCTGATTGTCGCATTCTCATAATCCGTTGTCCATCCATTAAATCCCATATTAGTAGGTCTATCAGTAAATGGATTATCAATAAGTTCAATCGTTACATAATTATCAACAATTGGATAATATTTATGATAAACATATGTATTTTGCCTTTCAGAAAGACTCGTATATCCAATTAAGGTACTATCATTTATATCTTCTCCACTATAGGTAATTGTCACTTTAACCATATTACTATCGTTATAAATATTTTGATCGTTTCCGCTAGGTAAAGTCCCTGTACTACTAGTAGTAAAATTTAAACTATTATAATAATATTTTTCACTAAGAGCGTCATCAATTGTTATAACGTTATTACTAATTCCAGACAAACTATTTGTACTATCTGTGGCAGTGGTGATTTCACTATAAGTTAAACTATAAGTGGTAATACTAGTTACTAAAAGGCATCCTAAAAAAACAACTAATAAAATTCTACTTTTATGAAATCTTTTTTCCACCATATCACCACCTTACAAATCCTATTATCTAGCATATTAATTATATCATAAAAGACTTTTAAAGTATATATTTTAATGATAAATTGCGACTTTATTTGCATAAAAAAAATTATCTATACAGATAATTTTAAGCTGGGTTAGTACTAAATTGTAAAGTTAAACCCAAATTTCCAATCGAAGCATTATTTTCACAGTCTACATCTTGACCTTCAAGCCACATATAAACTCTTATTTTAGTGATACCAGCTGGCAATCTAAATAGATTTTGATATCCACTGTATCCTTTCATCGTTTTAATATCAGGATCCACACTTTTAAAATAACTAGGATAATTATTAGCGCTTGCTCTATTGATAAGAATTTCTTCTTCTATGTCTTGAATAATTCCATCATAATTTAAGTTTTTATTGTCTACACTACTCGTAGTTATTCCATAAACATCATTTGCATTTTTAATTCCTGATGAAGTATGGGTATCATAATTAGGTTCCCATAAATAAACATTATTACTATCAGTCGTTTTTAAACTTTGGATGGTATCTAAGCTGCTTCCTGCAGGAACATTTCCTTCTACAACAAAGGCAACTCTCATAGCGTTTTCTGTTCCAGTTGTATCGCCATTATAGACTAATTGAGATGAATCTGTTAAATATAAATCGTTTTCTTTCGTAACTCTTATAAATAAATCAAATACGGTAAAATCACCATTGGAGTTCTCTCCGTTTCCTTCTTCTTCAATTGATCTACTAGCAACTAAAGTATAATCACCATTATCATTCGCAGATACCGTTCCTAAATACATTTCCATGTATCCATTATCATCTAAATTTCCACCTGTCGATACTGGTTTAATATAGGCTGGTAACTGATTAACACTGGTAGGGTAAATTCCACTATGAACATTGATTATTTCTTCATAATCAATTTGAGTTCCCCAATTAGTTCCGTCAGCAGATATTTCTAAACTACCTTCCGTCTGTACTTTTACGTTTAAACTATTAACTGATACTATTCTATTAGTAGTAAACCATGCATAAGTAGAAGTACTAAGCATAATGGCTGTAAACAGCAATAACAAAAGTAAATATTTTACCCGCCTTCTGTCAGATTTTTTTTCTTCTATTTCTCTATTTTCCATATTATTCCTCTATTTCTGTTCTATATGTTCCTCTCTAATGTCTAGGTGCATTTTAATTTCTCCCCCAATTAAATCATTTACGCAATCTGGGTCATCACCTTCTAAAAATATCACGATAGTATATTTATCAATATCTCCTGGTTTAAAGTTTTTTCTACCTCTAAGAACTGGTAATTCATCTGAATAAAACATTTCAGTCCCTTCTTCTGCTTCTCCTGTAACACTATTTTTTTTGGCATAAACAGTTCGCTCACCATTTTGATATATAATAATTCTAATTGCTTCATCAACGTTCCTAATGGCATCGTCTATATATAGTTCAGACCAATAATTAAGTTCTTCTTTTCCCTCATTGGCCACATAAAAAGTATAAGCTATATAATTATCTCCATTATGAGCTCCATCTTTTTCATTGTCTATGTTTGGATCCAGCCATTTAATCGATATATTGTCCATAAAATCCATATTATTAGCATATAGTCTGGTGGTTTTGCTCCTATTGTTTAAACTTTCATATAGTGTAATGCCACTTTCTAATGAAAAATTATGATCTAACGTTATGGTAAATCTTCCACCATTATAAATAATTCCTAATACAAAATATGTAAGAGTTAATAATATAATTAAAACTAAAACAACGATTCTTGCCACCTTAGTTCTTTTCTTTCTTTTCTTTAGTTTATCTGCTGTTACTACTACATTACTCATTTTAACACCTACTATAATTCAATTCTAACACAATCGATTTTCTTATGCAATAATAATTGAAAACACTAACAAAATATGCTATAATTGTGTAAAATAGGAGGTCGCATATGGAAGATATACAAGACAATATAAAAAAATTCCAGATTATAGCTTTTCTTCTTACCATGATATCATTATGTTTTAGTATCTATGTCATAAAAGATACTTATGCAAAATATATAACCAATACGAGTGGTAATGCTGAACTCCAAATAGCCAGATGGAAAATAATTATAAATGATCAAGATGTAGAGCAAAATAATAGTTTGACTTCTGCTATAACTCCGGTTTTTGAAGGGACGAACGATATAGCTGCTAATGTTATCGCCCCTACTGCTGAAGGTTATTTTGACTTACTAATAGATGCTAGCAATACCGATGTATCTTTTAATTATGAAATAACGACTTCTGATAATGAAAATAGCAGTGTCAGCGATATTGTATTATCAGCCTATTCATTAGATGATGGTGCAAAACAAGAAATAGAAACAGACGATGGACAATTAAAACTGACTGGTACTGTTAATCGTACAGACGAAAACAAAAGTTTTAAAATAAGAGTTTATCTTGA
>AUXO013541566.1_pt1 | contig 15980 bp, 22 predicted proteins | sample 768731 | NCBI WGS metagenome assembly AUXO01 (sample SAMN02715735, study PRJNA202380) | gut metagenome | biome: sheep rumen | host: Ovis aries | place: New Zealand: Palmerston North
TCTGTACTTTTTACGCCTTTACCATTTCTCTTTTGTACTTTAAAACTTGATTTAGGTATACGTTTAAGATTACCAGCTGTGTCAAGAATTACAACTACATCTTCAGGAATAACTTCTGGTGCTTCGTCTTTTGGAATTTCAATATTGAGTAATTGTGTTCTGCGGGCATCACCATATTTATTTCTTAATTCTGTGACTTTATTTATTAAAATTTGGTCACGATAGCCTTTGTCAGTTAATATTTTTTCACATTCGGCTAATTGATTAGTTTTTTCTTCTAATTCTTTTAATAATTCATCCCTATCAAGACGAGTTATTTTTGCTAATTTCATATCAAGTATAGCATTAGCTTGAATTTCAGTAATACCAAAATGTGAAATTAAACGCTGTGCCGCTTCTTTTTTATCATTTGATGTCTTAATAAGTTCAATAGCCTTATCAATATCTTTAAGTGCGGCAAGTAGGCCGTTAAGGATATGTACTCTGTCCGCTAATTTTTGTTTATCATACTCTGTTGCTTTAATTATAACATTAATTTGATGTATATAATAAGCTTTAATTAAATCAATTATTGAACAAAGACGAGGAGTACCATCTACAATATAATTCATATTATATGATACTGTAGATTGTAGACTTGTAAGAGCAAAAAGCTTATTAACTACTATTTCAGGATTAACACCTTTTTTTACAATAAAAACAAGCTTATTTTTACCAACACCAGATTCATCATTAAAATCTTCAATTAGTTCACTTAAAATATCAATATTTTTGTTTATTTCTTCTTTTATTTTACTTCTATATACTCTATAAGGTATACTCGTAAAAATAATTTGCTGACCTTTTATTTCATATACTCCACGTATTTTAAGAGACACTTTGCTTTTACCCGTTGCAAAAGCAGTTTTAATATCTTTTGCATTTATAACTACATTTTCAAGTGGAAAGTCGGGACCAGGCAATATTTTCATTATTTCATCTATTGTAATATTAGGATTTTGAATATAAGCAACAATTGCATTACAAACTTCTGTTAGATTGTTTGGCAAACTATTATGTGCAAGAGCCAAACCAATTGCTTGCTTGCCATTACACAGTGCATTTGGAAATAAGCTTGGAAGTACAACAGGTTCGTAAAATTCTCCATTATAAGTTTCTTTAAGCGGAACAACATTTTTCTTAAAGTCGTTCATCATTAAATCAGCATATATAGATGGTTTTGCTTCTGTATATCTTGAAGAAGCTACCATATCATTTGATTCTTGAGTGCCCAATGAACCTTGTCCTTGAATAAGAGGGTAACGCTGTAAGAAATCTTGAGCCATTTTTGTTAATACACCATAACAAGCTTGGTCACCGTGGAAATACGAGGTAGCTAATGTTGAACCTACGATAGCATTACATTTTTTCGTTTTGGACTTATTAGACATCTTAAGATAATCTTCCATAGTCCATAATAACTTACGTTGAGCTGAAAGTAATCCGTCTTCTGCTGAAGGTATAGCTCTATCAGTAAGCACTTCTTCAGCATAAGCTAAGAAATTTTCACGAGATTCGTCTATAATATCTATATCTGTAATAAAACTCATTATTCCACCTCCTTAATCAAAATGAAAACCAAGTTCATGTGCATTATCATATATAAATTGTTTGCGCGGCTCTACTGCCTTGCCTTGTAATATTTCAAGCAATTCCGTAGTTGCTTCTGCATCACTTATGGTTATTCTTTTATAACGCTCGTTTTCAAAACAAACTTTCTTAAGGTCTTCAGCATTTAACTCGCCCAGACCTTTTGCTCGCAATACTTCATATGTACCAGTAGTTTTAGTTTTAAAATCATCCATCTCTTTTTCAGTATACATATACAATTCTTCACTTTTACGGCGAACAATATATAATGGAGTTACTGCATGATATAACTTACCAGCCTCAACAAGAGGACGCATATAAGTAAAGAAAAATGTGGTTAATAACAATGATATATCTAGTCCATCTGCATCCATATCACTTGTTATAACAATTTTATCGAAGTTCATTTTACTTACATCAAAATCATTACCAAAACCCGCACCAATTACACGAATAATATCAGACATTTCCTGATTAGCCAAGATTTTCGATATTTCAGTCTTGAGAGGACTTATTACTTTACCTCGTAACATATATATTGCATCACGTTTTGCATCACGAGCTTCAACTGCAGCACTACCTGCTGATAAGCCTTCTACAAGAAGTAATGACCTGTCCGCTGGATTTTTATTAGTACAATCAATAAATTTTGTACTTATTTGCATTTTAGCTTTTAAACCTTTTTCTTTTGGTTTACGAACGGCTTCTTTTGCTTTTTTTGCTGCTTCTCTTGCTTTACGAGCATTTATCGCTTTTTCCGCAATTATCTTTACTTCTTTCTCATTGATACTAAACCACTGTTGAAGACCTTCTGTTAAAGCTTGTGTAAATGTCCCCATTTCTATTTTTGTAATAGTTGATTTTACCTGTGCATTGTATGCTACATTAGGGGCTGTAAGATTAAATACAATATACAGTCCCTCTTGTACATCATCGCCTGTAAGATTGGCATCTTTATCCTTTAACCATCCTTTTTCACGGAAAAACTTATTAAACTCTCTTGTTAATACTGTTTTTATTTGTGTTATGTGTGGACCTTTTTCAGTAAGACCGCAATTTACATAAGGAACAATAGTTGAAGAATAATTTGAAGTATAAGTAAGTACAAAGTCTATTTGTTCTTTACCTTGTATTTCTTGAATTGACAATCTATTGTTAATTAACTCTTTGTCTTTTACAAGGTCAGTAACAAGGTCATTTAAACCATTGTCTGATTTATATTCTGTTACATTTCCATTGTCATTTAAAACAATGGTAAGTCCTTTACAAAGACACACAAGAGTTCTAAGTAACTCTTTAACTTTGTCTATTTCAACTATTGTATTAGTAAAAAATTCTTCACTTGGTTGCCAGCAAACCTCTGTACCTGTCTTATTATTACCTTGTGGGCCAGATTCACGCTTCTCAAAAACACCCTCGTTAAAAGTTAAATGTTCATATTGACCATCACGATAAGTCACTACTGTCAACCAATGACTTAAGTACGTAGTTATCTTGCTACCTATACCAAAACTACCTAAACTAACTCCATCATAAGTACCATCGTCTCTATATTTACCTGATGTATTAAGCACGCTAAATGCAGCTTCTAAGATTGTTTTACCATCTTCTCGGATAGAATTAGGCAAGAAACCTTGACCAAAGTCACGACAATACACTTTATCTTTATCTATTGTTATCTCGATACGTGAACCATTGCCCAATCTATATTCATCAATAGCATTAGATAATATTTCTACTAATAGCTGAGTTGAATATGTTGTATCACCTGCATAAACTTGCGGACGAAGTCGTGTAAATTCCAATGGCGATAATGACTCAATACTATCTTCATTATATAATTTACTCAATATATTATTTCTCCTTTCTTATTTATTTTCTACAATAATTATATCAAAAATTTTTCAAAAAAGCAAATTTCCCCATATAGGGGCTTAATTTGCTTTATATCTATCTATATTTTTTAATAATTGTTTATCAGTTAATCCTTTTAAATATTCATTCCATTTCCAATCCATATCAAGTAACTTAAATACTTCTGGGAAGTTTTTCTTTGAATACTCAATAGCAAAAGCTTTCCTATCTTGATTGAGTTCTTTCCATCTTTTGCGGGCAGCGAAGTTCCGCTTTATAAGATTGCGCTGATAAGAACCATAATCTCTTGCCATCTCTTTTATTATCATTTCATATTTAGGGAAATAATTTAAAACTTCCTTTACTTCTCCTATTCTTATGACATGGAGTAAATCTTCACGAGAAAGACCATTAGCTAAATGATGCATAGCTACATAATCAGGCGATTTGATTTTTACTCGATTCCAATTTGCATCTACTACTACAAAACCTTCATTTTCAACCTTACCGTCAGTATTTAATACCTTAGCCGCTTCTATACAATCTTCAAGAGTAGATAAAGAATATGATTTAGGCTGTTTTATTTCTCGTAAAAACATATTATCACTAAGGTCAACTTCTCGATTAATATTTCCCCAATGCTGTCTTGTTCCAATAAAATATATATCAGGTTCAGAATATTGTATAACAACTTGGTTATATGGAGATACAAGTTCAAATATATAAGTGTAAAAAGGTACAAGATAAAATCTATCAATAAAATCTTCAATAGACTTACAATCATATTTTCTAATAGCCATTAAAAATAATTTTTCTAAATTATATCCTGAAGCAAGTTCCGCCTTACTTGCTTGAATACAAGAGTTAGAAGATAATATCCATTTATCTATTTTATTATAATACCATAATTTTACAAGGCTGCCATCAACTTTTTCTTGAACTCTTGCTGTAGACCAATCTATCTCCGCAGCCTGCTCTTCTCCATAATTAAAAAATTTATTAAAAGCTTGACACACAACAATAGGATTATAAATATCTTCTATATCTATTATAATACCTCTTGCTTCTTTAACAATAGGTTCTGAAAAATCTGAATTTATCATATCATAAGATAAACTTATTAAATGCGGAAAATCTTCATCTCTTTTTACTTTGAGATTATAAGGGTCTTCAGTTAAAAGAGTTTCCCAAAGTAATGGATGATTTTTTATAAAATCTATTATATGTAACATATTATATTCCCTCTTTCTTATTTATATTAATTATTAATAAACATATTATAATAAAAATTTTTAAAATAGTCAAATAAATTGATGCTCTTACTTATCTATTGTATAAGTTTGAATTACTTCGCAATTCCAAATATCATTTTTATAAGTAAGATAAATTTGGAGTTGCGCTATGTTCGGCACTTCGTACCTTTACTCACCATAAAATCAAGATTTATCTTACAGAAAATTTATTAATTTTTAGGATAACCCCAAAAATCATATTCTTTAGGCTCTATTCTTAAATCATAAGGTATAGGTTTTAGTCCTTTTCCCGTTTTAATTCTTTTATTTACTTTCTTTTGTTTTTTGAGTTTCTTTATTTTCCACCAAAAAAGTAATTCTTGCAATTCATTATATTCTTCTTTTGTAAGCTTATAAGTTTTCATTTTAACTCCTTTATATCATCAAACAAAAAATGTATTTTATCTATATCTTTATTTATATGATAATGTCCGCAATACCAAGCCTTATAATTAAGTTTATCTTCTATTGTTTGGAACCATTCTTCTGTTGATTTGTCAACTGTAGATTGATCTATATATGGTAAAAATACTTCTGTAGGCATATAATTAAAAGGACAAGTATGTGATAAAAATATATCTACATTATAATCAAGTTCTTTTAATTTATTTTCTACTTTTGTTTTTGTTTTAATTTTTGGTTGCTCGTTTGCAAACCAAGGTAACCCGCGTGCTATACGATAATCTTTATCAACTGAATAAGCTCCACCGCATACCATTGTTTTTAAGTTATTAAAATTATATACTTCACCATCAATAGCAAACAAGATATTAGGAAATTCTTTATCTTGATAAACCTTTCCGCCCATAAAGTCTATAATTTCATAAGATTTTATACAATGCGGACGCATTTCATGATTTCCATGTATACAAAACAATGTAATTGGAAGCTTTTTAAGATAATGTTTAACATTTAAGTCTTTACTTCCACCATGATAATTTATTCCTGCATCACCAAGAATTATCATTATATCATCTGTTGTGGTATTAAATTCTTTACAAAATTCTTTTATTTTTTTAAATTGTCCATGTGTATCACCCGTTATATATATCATTTTTATATTTTACCCCCATTAATTCTGGATTACATCCCAAGATTCTTTCTATTAATATAAAATCTTGTGTAGCAAGAGCATCAGCTATTTCATTTCCTAAAATACCATTATGCCCTTTGATTTTCTTCACTTTAATTTGCAAAATTGGAAAATTTTTGGTACACTTATTATATAATAAATCGTAAAGTTCCTTCACTAAATCAAGATTTTCAATAGGTTTATTACCTTTGCGGGACCACCCATTTGCTTGCCAAGTAAATATCCAATCGTTTATCATATTTACACAATATGCAGAATCTGAATAAATAGTAGCTGATATTCCGCCATCAGTTATTTTTACCATATGAAGAAGTTCTTTAAGTGTTTCTATAATAGCTTTTAATTCTTCACGATTATTAGTTGTATCTTTTGTTGATTGATGCAACATTTTTATAATGCAGTCATTTTCAAAAAAGACTGCGCCCCATCCGCCAAAATTTGAGGCTCCGCGTTCATTTTTACCACCATTACAAGCACCATCAGTATATATTGTTAAATTCATTATTTCACCGCCTTTATTTATTATACCAAGTTACATAAGGATAGTTTTTTACGTCATCCCAAGTAAGCGTGGGGTTCCACACACTTATGTCGGTTTCTTTTTCACCATCGTGGAAATATCCAATACCATCATAGGAATTAATACTTCCATCGTCTAAACATTCCATAAATTTTTCAAGTGTAAATACATCACCAAAGCAATCTGCTTGTATTTCTTCTAAAGTTTTCATTATTATTTTCTCTCCTTTTTGATTTTCTATATATATTATAACAAAAAATAATAAAAAAAACAAGAAAGAAAAAGAGCGCAGATAAAAATTCTACGCTCATGTATATTTCAAAAGTTAACTTCGTAAAGCCAACCCTCGATCATGATTTTATATATTCAATGCTACCAATAATAGAATTAGTCATACGTTCTGCAATTTCAACCAAACGTCCACGATGTACTTTTTCAAGAATAATTGTACCAAAAAGGTCTTCTCCTTTGAAAGTTTCAACTGCTGCGCGAAGACCATTGTTTTTACCTTCATATGCTTGTAAATCAACTTGCGATTTATCATCACCTTCGATAACAACTTTACAGTCAGGGCCACATCGCTGAATAATAAGTTGCATTAAGTCAACTGTCAAGTTTTGCCCCTCCGTCACGTACACACCAGCTCTTGTTGTACCATAATCTACTCCGCGGCAATCTGAAACTGGAAGGAGAACTAAATCCTCTCTTTCAATCAATTGTTCTAACATGATACGTTTGGTAAACTTTGCGGTAAGAAAGTTACCAATCTGAGAATCCATTAGTTTATCAAGACGGGTTCCGGGTAAGAACCCCAATCGTGCACTATCATGTGTGGCAACAGGATTACAGAATACTATTATTTCATCTATTTCATTATGTTCAAGCATTTGCAATAAATAATTCAAACCTAATAATGACTTTCCACTACCAGCTGGACCGCGTAAAATCGTGAATTGATTTGTATATAAACTATCCATTGCCGCTCTTTGATAAATGTCTTTTGGACGAATAGTTCCAGTATAATACATATTATTTATTTCATAATAAGGAACTTCTTGTAAACCTTCTTCTGTATTTTTATAAAGCTGTTCACATTCATTATCATTGTCAATATATTTAATAATAAGATATTCATTAATAAGTAAATTTGATTGTAATTCTTCAAATTTACTTCCTTTTTCATAGAAATTAGCCAATTCCTCATTATTTAAAAAATATTCTTTAAATCCTTTATAATCTTCATTAATAGGTTCGTCAACATCAACAGTTAAACTAACTGGTATATCTTTTTCAATAGCATCAAGATACATAGCTTTATCATGAGTTATAAAGATAAAGTCATCATCAAAAGGTTCATTAAGATAATACCAACCAACACAATATATAATGCGATCATCGTTGTTTATATATTCATATTCTGATTCTAATTCTCCTTTATATTTAATCATTATAAAGGGATTATCTGTTAACCATTTAATTGCTTTTTTAGCGGCACGCTGTGTCCTTTCTGGTTTCCGCTTATCATCTTTTATTTGTTTTAGTTCTTGCCAAACAATATTGCATATAACAAGAGTATCATTATCTTCTAAAATAGGTAGTTCTCTAAGTAATTCGCTTGTATCATAAAAGTAAATCATTACTCTTCTTCCTCCTCATATTCAAGAGCTTCTTCATCTATTACATGAAAACCTATTGCTGGCATTTGTTCTTGATTTTCCATTTGTTTTTCTTGCAATTCAAATTGCATTTCTGCTTGTTCTTTATCAAGTTGAGATTGTATTCTCATTGTTTTTGCGGCAATAGTTGTTGATAAATAATTAAAAAAGGTTACAACAGTTTCCATAATAGATTGTAATAAAGGTAAAATTACTACTATTAATAGTATACCATATAAAAAGTTAAGCATAGCTTCACTCCTTTAAAAAATATTATATATAATATAAAAATTGGGCAAGTGAACTTAATCACTTTTGCCCAAATTTATTTATAATATAAGTATCAAGATAAGCTTGTTCATTAAACAAGTCTTTATATGCTTTAATTCTTTTATTATTAGCATCTTTTACCATACCTTTTAATACTTTTGAATTGGGTTCTTGACACAGTGCCGCACGAAGAATATCCCATCTTTCTGTCATTATTCTTACAACAGTCTTGTAATACTGTATATTAGCTCTTGTTTCTGCAATATGTTGACCAATAAATTTACTCGCTTCATCTGCGGGATTAAGTTTAGCGGTACCGATAAACTTGCCATATTTGTTATTAAATCTTACTGTTGAGATGCCTGTTTCTTCATTAAATTCAGAGTGAAAGTCCTCTTGAAATTTATTAATTTTAAAAAAATTAGCCATATTATTCTTCTCCTTTTTCTTTTTATTATATCAAATTTTTTTTAAAAAGTAAAGGCGACTATAAAAGCCGCCTTGTTTTACTTTTTTATATTTGTAATTTTACTTATATCTTTAGTTCCGAAAATACCAGACACAACTCCTTCATTAATACTTTTGTTTACAACCGGGCCAAGACTAAAGAAATAACCAATCCAACTAAGCATAACTGCAATTCTTGGAAGTTGATTTACGGCAATATCCAATCCAAGAATAGCAAGAGTACCACAAATCCAATCTCCTATTATTTTTGAAAATACCCATGCTTCCACCCATATTATAAGTGTGCCAAAAATAGGCACCATTAATAAAGATAATAAAATAGCTAATATTAATCCTAAACAAATGGCTGATTTATTTTCCAATTTTACTAACCTCCTTTAATGTCCAATAGTTACGAAAATCATTCAAAATATCTTCAAGTTCTGTAGGGCAGCAGTCATGCGCTTCCATTTCTACGTGATAACAATTGTACTCCATATGTTTATATGGGCTATTAAAATGATTATGTCCACAAATATTAATAACTCTTCGTTCATCGCCGTTACCAACAAGAGTAGGGTAATGAGATAGATATATTTGTTTTTTACCTTTTTGAAGAAGCTTAACAAGGTTGTATTCCTCAAAAAGTTCATATTCTTTATATTTTTCAATTTTTATGGGCGTATCATGATTACCCGTAATAAGTATCTTGTGACCATTCATGCTTTGCACAAGTTCCGCAACATCTTTAGTAACTGTTCCCATAATTACGTCACCAAGAAAATATACTATATCTTCTTTATTTACAAGAGCATTATGTCTTGTTACAATCGCTTTATTCATATCATAAACTGTCTCAAAACCACGTTCTTTATAAATAAAATCGCGGTCATGATTAAAATGATGATCACTACAAAACCAAATTTTATTCATCTCTGTGTTCCTCCTGTCTTATAAGAATTGCGGAACGTTCATTAGCCACGTGGGTAGACAAGTTAAGCCGCACGAGGAAATCAACTGTCCGCGTATTTTCAAGTATTTCTGTTGGTAATTCATCAAACCAATGATAATTAATTCCGCTCATAAATTGTCGCCCCCTCTGATGTTATTACCTTATCAAACTGATTAGGTAAAGTGTTAATGTCTTTTATTAGTTTTGTATACATTTCTTTAATAACATGATCTGGTACTCTTCTCCAGCCTTTTCTTCTTCTATTGCGCTCAATACATACTTCTGGACGTGTAAGAAATATAATAGCAATAGCTTCATCATAAAGAACACCTTTTGAATCCAACATGCGGAAAAGTTTGGCACGTGCTTTATTATCTATATGAGTAGCATCTGCTATTACATCTTTACCTTCAGATAAATTTTTCTGAATAGCTAATATAAAGATATTATATACTGTATCTTCTTTAGAAAAATAAGAAACTGTACGACCCTCTTGTTCTGCTCTATCAAGTCCTACTATTTCATTTCTTATTTCATCTCTTGAAATCCATACCATTTCGGGGTGCTCTTTTGCATAAGTGCTCTTGCCAGAAGCGGGAGTTCCAATTAGAACTATAAGTTTTGCCATATTTATTCCTCCTCATTAGTTAAAAGATTTATTGTTTCTTTATTTCCAGAAGCATAAGCCGCCTTAATTTGTACACATTTATCCATATAATTTCCATTACTATTCCAACAGTTACCATTAATATTACAGCGACATTTGGTACATTTACAAGGTGGTAAGTCTTTAATTGGAACACGAGTACCATCTTCAAGAAAACGTCCTGTTTTAAATTCAAGGTCGAAATCTTCTTTAGTATAACTACCGAAATGTCTTACTTCGACGTGATTAACGGTTTTCTTACAATGAATACAATATAACTCCTTTAAGTGACCAGCTTCTCTTGCTTGACCTATTTTTCTTGGCAAAGGTATTGATTCATTGCCGCATGATGTACAATAAAATGAACTTATTGTTACTTTGTTATTACTCATAATTTCATCAACCTCTTTCTTAATTTATTTATTATTTATTTTCTATAATTATTATAATATATTTTTTTAAAAAAATCAAAAAAGAGCCTTATTATAGGCTCTTTTCAATAGTAAATCTATCAAGAAAATCGCGGAAATACGTTCCTTCTGAGGTAGGATAAGTTACAGTTATTGGTTTTGAAAGATTAAGGCTCATAAGTCCTAAAAGAGATTTACCATCAACTGTATAAATTCCATCTTCTGAAGCTACTGTAACTGGGCCAACAATTGTCTGACTTGTATTCACGAACTCCTGTATATCTGTAATAAGATTAAGTTTAATTGTTTTCTTTGTGTACTTCTCCATCAAATTTCACTCCTTTCTTTAAAATCAAAACTATCATAATCTACAATAGGAAATAATTTATGATTTATCAAGTTACGAATATCAGAAATAGAAGCATTTTCTTCTGTTGTACCGATACTCATGTAATCTTTTTCGGTAAGCTCAATATCAATAAAATTTTTTAAAGTAACTCTGAATTTACTCATTTTTAATTCCTCCTTGTGTAATAGATAAGTATTGTTTTTATTTTACAAATATATTATATAATAATTTTTTAAAAAAGTAAAGGGCGATTTTTACTCGCCCTTATTATTTTGTGGCTCTTTATCAAGTTGTTTAATTTCATCCATCAACTGTTGTGCAAAACTATTTCCGCCCTCTTCAATATAAACTTCAAATTGGTCTACGAGAGCGGCTAATGAATATGAATCAATCCAACCTTGTTGAATAAAGTGATGATGCTGCTGTACTAATTGTGATCGAAAGTCAAGAATAGAACTTTTTATTAACAAGTCTACTTTATGTTCGACTGCCCGCTGTCTTTCATCCATCTCTTCTACCTTTTGTTTAAGACTTTCATGCTCATCTACTTTGTGTACGGCGCCGAATACCTTTGGTATGCCCCATTCAAAAAAAGAAATTACTCCTTTTACAGCAAGAGCCAATATAACTATAAATGTAATTATCTCTTTTCCTGAATACGCAGTAAGGAGTTCAAGCATAGGCAAACCTCCCTTTAATCTAATATCTCCCTAAATATAATAAAAATTAGACTAAAAGAATTAATCGCTTTTGCCCAGCCATTTTATTTTACAAGATTTTTGTTTATATATGTTTCACCAAGTGTGATAGGCTCACCTATTTTATTACCAAGCGCATCAACTTGCTGTATATCAATAAGTACATATTTAGTGCGCAAGTTACCAACATTAGCTTCAAATAGATCAATTGCGGCCGGTGCGGAGACTGCGGTAATTTGACAGGTCTGGGTTATGTCCGCAACATTATGATATTTAGCATCTGATTTCTTATAATAAGTAAAAATATAAATTTCCATTATTCAATATCCTCCAAATAAGTTACAATAGCGGGAGTTAAAAATTCTATTTCAAGTCCGCATTGACCTCTGTTTTTAGTTCTAATAATTTGATGTTCACGTAATTTGTTAATAACATTTTGATAAACAGGACGTGATAATTCTGTTTCTTCTGTAAGTTTTTTAATTGATACGCGGCCTTTCATACCAGTTCGTATAAAGATATTTTTGATAGCCTGTTTCTCACGGTGTGTTAAATCTTCTACAATATCATCTAACAACACCTGTGGAGTATCCACCCCCAAATCTGTAAGAAGACAATCCCGCATAATATCTTCTAATACGCCGTCAATTCCTTCGATTTCATTTTCAGTAAGCTCCTGTTTCCGCACAGTTTCAACTTTATTTAATCTTTCCATTAATTCAAGTGCTTTTGCATTAATAATAGACTGGTCTACATTATTTGCTTTACGCATTTTCCATAATAGTTCAACTACTCTTTCATCGTGCGGGATTAGGCACTCCATAAAAGGCTTGTTTGTATTATAATCATCTAAGAATTGCAACAAACGTCGCGCATTGTAACAATCTTTCATAGTAACACAAGGTTTAGTTACATAATGAATAGCTTGTGCTTTTGTAGAATATAATACGTTAAAAGGATTTGCCTTTGCAATGTAGTCTCTTTTATTATCAAAGAAAGCAGTAAAACGCGCATAATAACTTGGATTAAGGATTCTATATGGGGTAAAGAGAATTTCCAACATATTAGGAATCCCTGCTTTTAAGCGTGAACAGAAAATACGAAAATCAATATAAGTAATTTTTTCTCCTTGATAATCCCAAGTTCCGCTTACAGGTTTTTTGTTCTTTACTATTGATTGAAATGATGGAAGAACAAGAGCAATTGAGTCTACATCACTTTTATTTTCCATCCAAAACCCATAATTCATACTTCCATGCGCGAAGATACCCAAAATATGTTGTGGGAAATGCTCTTCTGCATATGCAAGATGTTCTTCAAGGCGGGAATTGATAATTTCTTCAATATTCGCCATAATTTATATGTCCTTTCATAGTTTATTTTTCTTAATTTCTTTAATAATATTATATCAAAATTTTTTTAAAAAATCAATTTATCTCTTGGTCAAAAATGATTAAGTGATTTGGACAATTTTTTATAATATATAAAGAAGAATTTTAAATAAAGGAGGTAGAATTTTATGGCTTTAATTATAACAAAAAATAATAATAATATTATTAAATACGTAATAGAAGGATATGTTGACACAGAAGCAGAAATAACTAATTTAAAAACAAACTATACTCCAGGCAGTAAAATTACAGTTATTGAAAATGGTGATATATATATATTAAATTCTCAATATATTTGGACTAAAATTGGTTTATAAAGGAGGGGAATTAGATGAGTTTTATATTAACAAGAAATAGCAATGAATTTGTTAAATACTTAATAGAGGGTTATGTAGAAAATGAAACAGATATTGCTTCATTGTCTACTAAATTTACTTTAGGAAGTATTGTTCAAGCTATTGATAGTGGTAAAGTGTTTGTATTAACAGAAAATGGATGGGAACATCTCCCCACTTTACAAGATAAAATAGACACTTTATCAAAATTTAAAAAATATATAGGCGTAACAACAACAGAACTAGAAACAGGTTCCACAGTTAATCCTATTTTAATTAATGGAGTGTCAACTACTGCAATAGATGGTGATGTAGCAACTTATAATAATTTAGATTTTGTTTACAATGGTAGTATTTGGCAAGAGGCCTTTAGCGCACTTGGGTTGCTGGCTTATAAAGATAGCGCAGCTGGCACCTACACGCCGCAAGGTACTATTTCAGAGATAACAACAACAGTTGCCAAAGAAGAAGGAGATATTATTACTATAGATAGTGTTGATATTCTTCCATCTACAAGTTATAAGAGTAGTAATAAAATATTAAGTTTTAATGCAGGAAAAACAATAACAACAACAACAACACCCGTTGTTAAAAGCATTTCAGTAGAAGTATCTCAACCTACTTTTGAGGGTATAGAAGATATTATAACTGTAAATTAAAAAGAAAGGAGAAAAAATAAATGGCAGATATACATATTACAAATATAGCAGAATTATTGAGTTTTGCAAATGGAGAAGATGGATATGGCACTTCTTCTGAATACTTAAATGTTTATCTTGATAATGATTTAGATTTTGCTTTGGACGAACAAGGAGCATATGCTAATACAAATTTTGAAGGTTGTAAAGGAATTTTTTATGTAAATTTCTATGGTCAAAATCATACTATTGCAAATATTAGTTATAGTGGAACTGATATATGGGGTTTCTTTCAAGGAGTAACTTCTTCTTCTGTTACTTTTTGTTTTAGAATATATGACTTATTTTTAAAAGACCTTAATATTACTACCACTAATTATGTAGGAGCTTTTATAGGTGCATTATCAATGGGACGAATGTATCAAAATATTGAGCAAATTATTCAAAATTGTAAAGCAACTGGTACAATTTCTACTACCGAAATTGCTGGTGGATTAGTAGGTTTGCATAACACTTCTCATGCTTTAACAATAAGAAATTCTGCTTTTACTGGAAATATTACTGGTGGTTCAGAAGCAAGTGGTTTAATAGGTTCACACAGAAGAACAAACAATGACAATAATGGTAGTTGTAATATTTATACTTCAGGAGTAAGAGCTAATATTTCTTCTAATGGTCGTGCTTGTGGTTTAGTGGGTTCTAATACTACTGGAGGATATGCCTGGGGAGGAACTATTCAAAAATGTTATTTTATAGGCAATTTTAATGGTAATAACAGTTCTATATATGGTATTACTTATAGTACTGAACAACGTTCATTTCAAGAGAACTATGCTGTGATTAAGAAAGCTAATACTACTGTTATAATGGATAATGCCGCAAATATTTATGATAATGATGTTGTATCAGATGCGGAAATTACTATTACGGGTGGCACTCCAGAAACAACCGAACATCTTAAAGATGCTTCATATATGCGTGATACATATAATTGGAGTGCTTAATAAAAAGGAGGTAAAAACATGGCTTATTGGGATTATATAATGCAAGATGGCTATTTAGCTCCTACGGCAGAGAGTGTTTCTAAAATTTATGAAGGCTTTACACGAGATGTGCTTGGTATGGCTTATAATACAAATGCATGGAATTTTACTTCTGAAAATGAAGGTTACCCTTATATAGCGAATACAGAATATCGTTCTCGCTTTATAGGAGATATAAATTATCTTGAAACGGAATTAGGTATTTTTTCTATTGCGGATGCAAAAGTTAGAAAGGCATTAGATGGTTACATACCAAATGAGGGTAATACAACTTCAGATAATTTAGAAATTAAAAGAAATACAGTTTATTTAGGTAATAATGCAGAAAATGATTCTCATTTTTTAATTAATAATAATAATGGTGGTCTGGTACATATAGAGGGTGTATGGAGAACCTATATTATGGGTGGAGATGCACTCATAGATATGGATGATTATATTTTACTTAGACCTGGTCCCAATCAAAAAGCTTATTATGGTAATGATAGTCAAGGTTTAAGAAATGAAATGGAAATTGCTACTATTGGTAATCTTTCTACAAAACTTGATAAAACAGGTGGACAACTTACTGGTCAACTTACTACAACACAAACTTTATTTACCGAGGATAATCAGCTTGTTACAAAGAAATATGTTGATGATAATGCAGGAAGCGGAACTACTGTATATGAGATAGGCACACCCGATTATGACAATAGAATACAGTTTACGCAGGCGGATTTGCCGTACACGGTGCCTTGCGACGGTTATTTATATAT